>Ga0302186_10000343_pt1 | contig 42512 bp, 25 predicted proteins | sample II_Bog_E1_2_FD_198782 | JGI IMG/M metagenome (GOLD analysis project Ga0302186, IMG submission 198782) | Peat permafrost microbial communities from Stordalen Mire near Abisko, Sweden - II_Bog_E1_1 | ecosystem: Environmental > Terrestrial > Soil > Wetlands > Peat | place: Sweden: Abisko... | reverse complement strand
TGGAATCATACTGGTCATCCTTCTTTTTTCTCGTCTTTTTCCGGATAATTATCCATCTCCTAGTCATCTTCTCCCTGCATAACTGAATAATGAGGCATGGAGTTGAACAGATTCAGATAAATATTGATTGCCTAATAGTGTAGAGTTTTATCATTGACCTTCGAGTCATTAATCCAGTTTCTCGCCTCTGTTTCAAGGAAATGCTTGAAGAGATCACTGAGGAACTCGTTATTAATGATTTTTTTAATCAGGTTGTTGTTGTATTTTTTGCACTCAAGCAGCAAGCCGTAAGCTTTTATTGCTTCGCGAACTCGTCTCCTCTCTAATAAACTTACTTTTTATGATTTAAGGTAAGAGATAAAGGCCTTGCAAAAGTTTTTGGAAATATTTTTGGTGTTTCTGAGATTGTCATCATTGCCATCTTTATTCAGTCTTACTCTGCTAATTTTTTTGAAGATATAAACCTTTTTGTCATCTCTCTTATCTTTATTCTCATTCTTATCACTATCATTAGTGGAAGCACCATCCTTTGTTTCTCTTTGCACTTGTTCCACTCCTCTCTGGACATGACTCTGGGGTAAATCAATGGCATATATATCCTCTATGACATATTTCTTGTTTTGATAGGTGATTTCAGTTATTTTCTTGATCTTGTTATCATTCATTTCACATAGATGGTTTTGTATCCGCAGTTTGGATGATTGCTCCTACATCAGCAGAGACAGTTGGAAATTATTTTAGTATTTCCATTAGATGTTACTGAGCTACAACTTCTTTTCAGTAAGGATACTCTTGGTTAGTATCCCTGAGACTCCCACTTCAGAAAATTCGTTTGATGAATTCATTCTACCACTGTATTTAATTAATATAAGTAGCTTTTTCTGTGACAATTTCTCTCCAAAGAATGAGCCTAACGAATTGCCTGAAAAGTAGTAAAAGTAAATATTGAGCCTAAGCCTGTAATAATTTTATTTTAAGAATATGAAATACTACAAATAAAAAACTATAATTAAGGAGTATAATTTATTTAAGAAGGAGAAACATTGCGAAGAAGGATAAAAGGGAATAAATAATGCTGATCATTTAACAGTCAATATTGAATTTTATCAGATAACGATATGGCGCAAGCAAGGAAGATCATCAGTCTCGCCAGAATTTACGATCGTCTTAGTGCTTCGGCATTGTAGCCTCCAACATCTTTTTATACTTCGTACGGATATCTGAAGAGTTTCGCTGAGGACCAATGAACTTTATAATTGATTCGTTAATATCGTCTTCAATTTACTAACTATCATCCTCCTATATAGTAAATAAGGTACGTTTTGATGCTCTATTTGCTTGGCTTGCTGACCAAAACTTCTCAACAAATCTTTCATAGAAGTAATCTGTGTCTTTTGGCTGTTAATCTTAGCCATAGCTTGAGTTAAAGCCTTGACTAGCTCTGAAATTTTATTTTTGTATGACTTATCTCTGCTTTTGCATTGGCTGTGTCATGGTGGTTAGTACATAAGGTGGCTTGAGACATCGTCTTAAAGTTCGTCGATCTTTTGTTCATAGGTTTTCACTTTTTTTCTGAGTTTTAAATTTTATTTGAGAATCTCGTCGATGTCGTACCTTTTTTAATCCTTGCCTGCAACGCTAATCCTATGCTATTTTTCACTCTTTTTTAATAGCTTTTCAATTGTCATCCTCTTACTCGATCGATGCTATTTTTCGACTTTCAGCGAGCAATTTGCCTACAAGTTATCAAGATATTGGTTAATATTGGAGATAAATTTGTGTTCTTCTTGCCTGGATTCTTCTGCGCCTGATTGTCTATCGTTTTTATAGATTCTTTCAATTGAAGGAAGTTGCTCATCTTCTCCTTCATCTGAAGCATATGCTTTTTCTGAATTAACAATATATTTTTGTTTTGACTTGGTCTGCTCTTTAAGATGCTCTGTAGGCCATCTATCCCTCTCCTCCATAAACTTGTTTTCCTTTAACTTCATTCCAGTATCTTTTGAAACATTTCTAGAAAAAGCCATAGTCTTTTGGTCGTGTTTTGGGAACAAATCATTCATGTATTCAATTTTTCTTTTTTTGCTTTTAACTGGATGTCCATCATCCATCAACATTATCTCCTTCTACTTGGAGACTGGTGAACATTTTGACGAATAATTATTGCTAAATTTGTTATTTAGTTTGATAGCTACTTGCTTTTCTAGTGGAGGAGACGAATTCTTCACTCCTGATTAGGAGTGATGTCTAATTTTGGCTTATGCATGGGGTATTATTAAAGGGGGAGGGTAAATAGTGTTGAGTTTGGATTGCTCTGGCGGCTAAGAATCAGAAGAATGATACTCTTATTCGTGCTTACCTTTGTTCTTGACTGGTGTTTTGGTATTTTTAACAAGATGAGTAATATAAGACAAGTAGTCGTCACTAAAAGTATCGAGGACTGCCCCACAGAGTTAATCTCCCTCCTTTAAATTGAGTAACTCCTTACTCTCTCCCTCGATTTTCTTACCTATAATTAAAGATAGTTGTACTACCATATTTGATCTTTTTCATTGAAATCTAACGTTAAACAGTTTATTACTATACAAAAGACCAGTTAAAAATGCAATGCAGATTCTAATATTATAAACTAACCTCCCAAAAAGTCACAATACTGATGTGAAATTTAATGTTTAGGCCAAAGGCAATAGAATCTATTGCTTGACTGTTATTTGGCCTGTTTACATGAAGGCAAATTGCAAAGCCATTAAATTGAACTATTTCATTAGTATAAATTCAATTTCAAGGTATATTTCTTATAATTTATTTGAGAATAATATATCGCTTATGCCACACACCATTTCTAGTGAATACTCCCTACGAAATCACTCCTGCAGTCACGAACAGGAAAGTCGTTCTGCCTTGAAACACCATAAACGAATCAAAAAAAGCCGAGGAAAAAACTTTATACGCCCCGCTAAACTGACCTCGTTGCGTCATAAAAGGCCTTCCAAAAGTGCCAAAACCAAGATAATGATATACTCTCCCGAGTATATCATCTGCATAAAAGATGCATCCACTCCCCTCTATCACTCTGACTAATATGAACCTTCTCTTACAGAAAGTGAGCTGAGAACAGTTGAGCCTGTCTCTTTCAAATCATATATAAATTCTGAGATGCTTAAGAAACTGTATGAATAAAAACGATAGGAGAAGGAACTTGTTTCTAGTATGATTGCATGTAGAATCAGGCCATAAGGAGAAATGAATTGATGATAATATTGGGTGAGATGATTATATATAATTAAGATGAATGACTACTTTTTATGAGATCGGAAATATTGGAAAGAGATTATAGGGGAAGAATTTGTGAAATATAAATGAATACGACAAATTAACAATCATTTTTCTATGGTTTGTCGTTTACTGATTCAGCCGTTTCATCATTTTTAGATTGTTTTTTGATAGTTCATTTAATGATATTTGTTGACTTGGCTTCATACTTTGATTTTTACACATTCTAAACTGTTTTTTTCAGGTAATATTTTTTTCAGCATTCTCAATATCACTTATCTTCCCGATTATATATCCAAGACTATGCAAATATTTATGTATGTAAACACAAACAAGTGTTATTGTGCTGATAAATACAGGTCTTATTCGACTGTAGTCAATATGATGATAAGGCTATTCTGTTAAAATATAAGCTAATTTATTCAAGCTTAATCATTGTTAGGCTGTTCCTCTTCTTTCTGTGGAGCTTCTTAATGTTTTTCCTCTTCTGCAAAGTCTCCATCTCCCTTCTTTAACAGTGCTTCGAATCGTTCTTCTACTCTCTTGATTTCTTCTGCTTTCTTCTCTTAGAATTTTTTGTGAAGGGCTGTCATATCTTTAGGAATTCTCTTCTTTTAAAGTTCTTGCAAACGTCGTAGAGCTTCTAAATTCTTTTACTTAGTCATTTCTCTCGTAAAAATGTCAGTCATGATGTCTTTTTCGTTTTTCTGCATGGTGTATAGTGATTCACAAAGCTCAAGGATAGTAACTGTCCCATCTTGATCTCCTATAGCGGCATACTTTCCACCAAGGATTTGATTGCCACTGCCCACATAACTAACTTTAATGCAGGTAAGGGGAGCATCTGACACCTTATGTTCAAAGGCAACTTCATTTTGACGATAGTAATAATCCCACACATCCAACCATCCGTCTTTTCGTGTCAGGAAGAACACACCAACCCTAGTCGGAGAAAAACAGCCATCACTCAAGTAACTAGAATGATAGCGCGTTTTTACAAGGGGAGTTCTCAGATCATCCATCCATATTTTAGCGCTCCAATCGCCCACTGACATAAAGACTTTCGAGAACTGTAGATTTCTGGTAATAGAATAAACTGGACCAAGATGCCTGTTCTATAGACCAAGACGAGTATTGATCTAAACTGGCTTTTTTAATTTTTTGTTTGCAATAATTATTGTACCTTGCTCAGTACCGATCACGAATTTACTGGTTGTTTCGGGACTATTTTCAAGAGTAGTGGCTCCAACCTGAACCTCTTTTCCTTCTGAGTTGAAATCAGTGATTTGAAGCGACTCCACTCTATCTTCTTTCATCTTTCTGGTATCCCAAAAGTGAGCATAGCCATCTGTCGAGACTGATACACACTCAAATCCAGTTTTAGTCATCTGCCACTGGAAGTGGGTTACTGGGTCATGATGAGATTTTTCCACGTGTGTCAAAGCGACAGGTTCTTTGCCTTTACGATAGTCCCATATGCCGACAATTCCATTTGCACAACCGCCACCGATAATATCAGTCAATTTGTGATTGAAAGAGAGGTTGGTGATGGGAGATGGTGATTCAAGAGCAATTTAAGGAGTGTTTGGGTTCTGTAGGTCCCATACGTAAGCATGAGTCTTCATTTTGTCAGGAGTTTGCTGGAATCGAGGAATAGCATAAGAGACAGCTATTTTATGAGGTCCCTCAACATGCCAGGATACCTCACTCACACTCCTCTTGCAGATATCTGGAGGATCTCTATAATAATAAAAAATGATACTTGAAAAGCATCAGCGTCTTGGTTGAAATATTCTCCACTACATGATCCGATTCCTCATTTACGAAATACTCCTCGAACATGTCAATTTGATTGTTTCTGAGCATGCAGCGCTCAGCTACTTCGCAAAGGACTTTCACCTGAGTAGCAAATCCTTGATCTTTGTCAATCTTCTTCATGAAACGAGCGTATTGTTGAGGCTAAGTAGGATCAATAGTCTCAGGCCAGCCACCCTATCTGTGGTACATACCCTTATCGCCAGTGCTCACACGTTTGGTATTGACTTGATGAACTGAGAGGTCAGTAATGTTGTCCAACTCTATAAAGTTAGGATTGCGCAACACATAGTCTTAGTCCTTGAGTCGGTCCTTAGCAGTTGGATAAAAAGCAGTACCAATAGGACTGGTGTCAGCAAAAGCTGGAGGTCGGCCAAACTCTCTCCGAGCGCGAGTGTATTGATAGAACTAAGCCATTAATTTATATAACTTAAAATGGGTGCACCAATATATTTGAATTCTCAATTGAGCATATCCATAAAAATATTAACTGACATGATTAATAAGAATGAATACAGTGATTCATTCTTGACTATTCTCTTTTCAATAACATATATTATCGTGAAAGAATGATGAATCAATATAACGATTATAGACCACTTTACGATTTGCTAATCTTTATCCTTTTATCTTTATGAAGTGTTTTAAGAAAGTAGAGTTATTATTGTTAAACTGATCTATTATAAATCTATAAATGAAATTTAATTTGCTGATCTTAATCATCATATCCCTCTCAACAGGGTATGCTTCCATCTTAAATACTACTTAATTCTGGCGCAGAAGTCTCAACTAAACCGATTTGCATTTTCAGTGCTTTGCAGGCTATCAATAAATCAATTGGTACTATCCCAAGGGAGACAGCGGCATGTACTATCAGCTTTTCGGGGCAATGGGAGCTAACGTGAACCAGTCTAACCCAACACTACCTCTTTTGATATGGTTGCAAGGTGGACCTGGAGTTAGCTCAATGTTTGGAGCTTTTACTGAGATAGGACCAATTAGAGTTGTAAATGGAAAGGTGAAAACTTCAAGTTATCCTTGGAATATATTCGGGCATTTATTGTTTATAGACCAACCTCTCAATGTAGGCTTTTCCTTCTATGGCAACAGAACAGGTTCAAAGCAGGTGACTGATGCTAATTAGGCAGCCAAACATCTTCAAAATTTTCTGTATAATTTTTATAAGGATTGGCCTGCTTTGAGGGATAGTCCCCTTTATATTACAGGAGAATCATTCGCAGGTCACTTTATTCCTGCTTTTGCCCGCACAATTTTGATGAATAGCTCTTTTATTGAATAGACAAACGTGCAAGTCAAGGGAGCAGTTATTGGTGATGGATGGACTGATCCCATCAACCAGATTAATTTTTTTGATAGCATGCTATATTCAGCGGGGATAGTTAGTAACAAATATAGAGACACTGCTACATGGTACCAAACACAGAGTATTCTCAATATATATCATAAAGACTATAAAAATGTACTCATTCAGTTATTTAGGCCACTGCTTTTTACGATATTATCATTAGCAACTAAACAACCTCGCAGGCTTACTGGGGTGGCATGAGTGTTTGGAATATTCGTAATTATTAATAATTAGACACTTCTTTTGCTGCTTTTCTACAAGCAAACAGAAACAATTTAGGTGTAGCTGATAAGATAGACTTCATTTGGGAGAGTGATCCTGTCTATGAAAGTTTTCACCCTGATGTTACCACTAGTTATGTAACTGATCTTATCATTTTGTTAAAGAGGACCAAAGTCCTGTTGTATAACGGACAAAACGATTTTGTGGTAAATACAGCTGGAGTCTTACAGTATATCAATGGAATGAACTGGGATGGAATTGAAACTTGGAAAAAGGCAAGAAAAGAAGTGTGGACCATTAATGGAGAAATTCGTGGATGGGCAAAGGTATCGTCAAATTTATGGTTTGCGCTCGTAAATGGAGCTGGACATATGGTGCCTGCTGATCAACCATAGTCAGCCTTTTCACTGATGGGACACTTCTTGTCAAACAACCGAAACTGGCGTGAGTGATACTGTAATCATCTTTAATCAATAATACATTCAAACCGTATTCAGTCACAATTTTTGTTCACTCGAAGAAGATATGATAAAATAAATCTGATTTCGACCTTAGAAGGCTTGATTATGAGTCATGAGTATTTTTATTTTATTGGTCTTGCCCGATAAATTATGACATTTAAACAAACCAATCAAAATTAACCAATTCATAGGAGATGATTGTGCGCCCTTCAAATCTCATTAAAAGGCGGTTATTCTATTTTTTGATTAGTACAATGGCCGGAACAGGAAAAGGAGGAAAAGGAGTTGGTGGCAAGGGTAAAGTCGGCACCAAGAGAACTGCACAGAAGAGGCACGCTAGAGCTTCTATTGAGGGCATCACCAAGCCCGCTATTCGCAGGCTCGCAAGAAGAGGAGGAGTCAAGAGGATATCTTCTTTCATCTATGACGATTCCAGACAAGTTCTCAAGGGATTCCTTGAGGGTATCGTCAGAGATGCAGTCACCTACACCGAACACGCCAGGAGAAAAACCGTCACCGCCATGGATGTTGTCTACGCTCTCAAGAGACAAGGCAGAACCATCTACGGTTTTGGAGGTTGATTTGCATATATTTGCATTTCATTCATGCATTTATCTTTATCAATCTTGTTGATGACCTCTTGCAAGATCATCATTAACATCTTGGATGATTATAAAGTTACAAGCAGAGTAATACATAACAAAATAATGAATTCAGCATTTGTTTCGCCATAGCGCGAGATATTTATCAACCTCGTCCAGAATGGAGTCACCATCTTCTATTACTCTTGATAGAGATTCGTTCTACTCTTCCTCGGTGACTTCCTCAATCGCATCTTAATATATTTCCTTTGTATTTCCTGATTCCGATACTGCTGATTCCTCAAAGCTAGCGTCATCCTCGATCTTAATCTGCGCTCCATCCTTCCTTTTCAGTCTAATCAACTCATTACTCTCTAAAAATTTCAATTTGTCCTTATTGATGCCTTCGTTCTTGATGGAAGCATTGAGATTGATCCTCTCCTCTAATTTTTCTATCTCCTCCCTCTCTATTTTTGATTTTTATAGTTCTATGATTTTTCTCAACTGCTAGTTTATCACTTTTTCTAAATCATCAACATCGTACTTAAACTTTATATTATCAACTAGTGCTCCCGACATCGCTATTTAACGGCACTCTTTTACAAAGATTCAATCTTTCGCTGCTGTTATAACTCTCGAAATGCAAATTTTTTCTATAGAATTTGTCTCTACTAAACTTGTGTTCGTTTATCTGCGTGCAAGAAGTGGTTTTCCCTTTATAACTGCTATATTTTTCGTTTGAATTATTATTCTCGCGCCTTGCACTCATCAATTGTCTTTTTGAGTCCTAATATCATTTACTACTGCTTGTCTATTTTTCCAGAAAGAGCACCTTCAGTCTTATCTTTTTTTAGAACAAGGAAAGATTTGTTTTCTCCAATTTGATCCTTATTCTTAGTTCCCATGTTCACATTCATGTTTTTTATGTTGCATGTAAATACCTGCCGACTTGTTGTTCGGCCAGTCTGCTTTTCCTCACCACGACTACTCGTCTTGACTCCTCCCATAGAGTTCATAATTCCATTATTATTGGCATTACCTCCAAAAAGCGAGAGAAACTTTTTGAGTGAATTAGACTTTACTGTTTAAATATCAGTTTCGCTGTGGTTACACAAACTCGAATGGTGATTTTCCTTATTATAATTGGGCTGACGAGCTGATTGCTGATAACGGGGATTAGGCTCCAGCTATATTAATGAGCGGGAGTGAATCTTTTGCGGGACGTATTTAAAAAATGGTTGTGTGGGACGGCGAGTATCTTTTGATTCGCGTGGTTTTTTCATATTAACGTTATATTAGTTTTAAAATAAAATACTACGATATTGTGGGATGAATTAGAATGGTAGTGTTATTAGTAGGTATTCTTTTTGGAGTGGATGAAAGAAAGAGTGAAAGTTTCATATATTTATCACGAACCTATTTATAGTTCGCAATGATATTTTGTGATAATGATAAAAAGAGAGGAAGAGTATTTGAGGCATTTCTATACGGTAAATGAGAATATAAAATTGATGCATCAGAATTAAATCATATTAAAATAATCACTTGCAACATCATCACACTCTGTTCCTGTTTAAAAAATAGCCTACCATAGAAGTAGCAGTTATGCCTGAAAACAGTCCAGTCATAAATACAAAAGGCTTAGACCAATCCGAATTTATTGTTTCTTTGGTTTTTTATGTTTTATTTTCTTTGACCTCTATGCAATTAGGCTTGATTTCCATAAAATCCATATCCGTAAAAGTATCAATGCTGCGAGCTCGATTCATAAATCTAAAAGGATTCTCAAAATGGTTGACAGTAAATTCGCTTTGTGCATCGTCACTGCTTTTAATAAATGATTCTCTTCCTGCGTTGTAGGCTTTGATCTCATTTTTAAGATTTTGCTTAGCGCAACGAGAAATCTATTGCTCATTTTCAACGTCTTCCTCGATGATATTATCATCATTTTCGATGTCTTACTCGATTATATCGTCGGATGGGCAGTAACTGAAAGTCTTCTCGTTTTTATGAGACCGCAAACTCTGCTTGGAGGCAGAACGAGTCACTGTATGATAGGTTTCAGCATGCTTGTCCTTGATAGGTAGATTAATCTCTCTCTAGAATATCTCCTTCAGGCCATTAATTTATTTCTAATAGTATTTCTTGAGATCAAGGATCTAAGATTTATGAAATTTATCTTTTTACTCGAGCTTATTATTCAGGTAGGTCCGATCCTCTTCACTTAGGAAGAGGGTTTAATAATCCAGAGGAGATATAAAATTGCCTTAAGGGCACTAAGGACTGGTGCTGGCTGCTGATGTTGGAGAGTATGTTTTCATCTCAATAGAATCCGATTTTATCTCATTGATAACTGTTGGGAATGTATTCAGTTAAAGCTATTCAGACAGATGGCAATTTTCCTCCAGCAATAATTTAATTTGCTAAGTCTTAATCAAATCCTTGGCTTAAAAAAGTTACAGCTCAGACCGTATATCTTGGATCTCTTCACGAAGAGCTTCAATCAAATATTATTTTTATTAGAGATCGCTAATATATCTGGACCTTTCCTAGGACATCTTCTTCTGCATTAGTTCCCTCTCTTCCTAGAGGTCCTGGCAGAGTCTCCTATTCCTTTGGAGTTCTTATTCGTAAAATTATAATCTGTCATCTCCCATGAGTGTATTTTCCTGTCTGAGTTTTTCAAGTTAATCTTATTTTTCTACAATGGCTGAAATGGCACTCATTTTCAAAATTTATAGGGATTGCATCAAAGTGAGTTTTTCCTGCTCCAATTTTTGTAGTTTGAATAGTCTTTTATCAGGATTGAATATTTCCACGTTTTATGAATCGAAATTGTATCGCTTGAGTTAGTGGAGATTCTTAACAGATCGCAGAGGTTTCATTTGGACCTCATTTTTATACTATTTTTATCTGTACTCTTTTGATTTAGGCTAAAAATGGGAAAACTCCACGAAAAGTTTGGGCTTGGAGGCTGACAAATGCTTAGATTTATTCATCTGTGCAATTAATGATTATATTGCTCATCATTCACCTAAACTTAATTTGCAAACAGGAAACAACAGTCGAATCGATATTATTTAATTTTATTCCTGTTTTGGGTTTGAATAAATGGCTCTTTCTATTTTAACTTGGTTTTTTTATTTATTGGAAATGTATGGAGAGAGGATGAAAAGATATCATCAATTGCACAGAAATTCTAAAAACATACAAACAAATAGAATCACTACAAAGATAGTGTCAATTACTCTTTTACTAAGATAATTCGAAAATATAAAAATAATACAAATCTGAGCGTTTAATATGATGGAGTGAGTGACAACCAAACTGAAATTGTGGCCCTCAAAGCAAAATTAGAAACTAACCCAATTTTCAGAGCAACTTCTTTTCAGAATCAAAATATGAATGAAGTTAATGATCACGTCTCCTTATAGAAACTTTGGTATAAAAAACACTTTTGATCTTAGTAGTTATTGAAATGAGTTCTCCTCTTTAATCTAAAATTATGAGTTTAATTTATAAATCATTGGAGAGTATTGTATATATTGGTGATGAGCGATTAGTAGGTACTCCATAATTGATGCAGGTTATCGTAACCAAACGCAAAACCAATAGGCTCAATCTTGATAGCGAGGAAGAGGCCAGACTCGAGGCGGAGGAACAACAGAGGCTAGAAGAAATTAGAACAAGGAAAGAGGAAAAACGCAGAAGGAGAGAGGAAGAGGCTCGAAAGATTGAGGAGTCAATTCGAAAGAAAGAAGAGCTCCAGCAACGTTATGAAGATCCTAAAACAATGCTGCTTTAAGATTCAAATTCTAATGATAGTTTTGGCAGAGTGGAGAAGAAGATCTCCAAACTCTTCCCTTAGTTCAGGCAAAAAGAGGAGGCACAGAAGCGTAGACATGTATCGTAGAGTGATGAGTCCGATTAATCATCATAAGAGGATTCTTAATCATAAGAGTCATCAACCCCCAAGAAAAAGACGTAGAAAAAAAGCAAAAAAGATAGGAGAGATAGAAGAGAGGAGGAGGAAGAGGCAAGGGTCATTCGGCATAGTAAGGTAGAGAGAGTTAAAATCGAAGAGGAAGATCCCAAGGAAAAATTGGTGAAGGAGGTCGCTATTCGTTGGTGGTACTGTCTCCCTGAATGGCCTCCTGCCGACTATCCATACGAAAGCTAACTCAACAAGCAAGGATACAGACTGGTCTAAATTTCCCGCTTTAGAATGTAATAAAACAACGTTGGAGGCTTATTAAAGGCCTCGCCTGTTGACGGCTATATTGGAATATTCCGCACAAAGCAAGTACTCCTTCTCTTATTGAGAAAATAATTGACATCAGACCAAAGTAAAATTGTCCCTCTTTGAATTACCTTCGCAGCAAAAGCATATAATAGCTAACTTTCCTGTTGCAAACTGCGCTCAAATAACAAATAACTCAATTGAACTCCCATCAATATCAGGGCAGCGAAGACTTGGACCAGTTAAAGATTTTACAGCGTCGCCTGCAATAACTTAATTGAGATGATGATGAATGATGTATGTTGCATTGTGAATATGTATCATTATGAAATTAAATCAGTGAGGAGCGGCATTGATAGTAACCTCCTGCTCGCAGACCACTCGTACATACTCGTTCATCAGCTGATGGCCAGCCTTTATTGCCATCTCGCCTTATTGCTTCAGTGATTTTGAGTATTCCTGCAGAAGACTTTATGCTTGAGTTTTATCTTTCACTCTCGCCATGGCTTCTTTCACTTCTTCGGTAATGAGGAGCAAACATTTAACTTAATTATCATAAGATAAGAGTAACTATTCAGTAAAGTTAAGTTTGGCTTTAATTTTCTATCTTTCACTGATAAACTCTTCCTGAAGGCGGATCAAATAACTTACGTAATCAGACAACTTACTCCTGATTGCTTCTAACTTATCTTTTTACTTTACAATTAACTCCTTAGATTTCTCCACCTATTCTGAACCAATATTTTTGCCCGTAAATGCAGCGATTGTCCCCCAGAAATAATCTCCAACTGCCTGGGTTAAAGGTTTTGATTTTTCTTTGAAGTAAAGAGGATTTTTATAGAGTACATAGTTCTCATGAAAGAAGATGAAGATAGGCTAGAGGTAGTACTCTCCGATCTTTTTGAGGAAACTCAACACAATAGTAGTGACTATTTTCAGTGCTCGCTCAGCAACTTTCTGCTTGAAGATGATGTCAAATTTGGCTTTCATATTTTGATGGAATGATATTTTTTAAAAGAGGAGCTGTAAGTAGGTTTGAGAGTTGATTTTTGGAATTAGGCAAAGGGCATCTATATTTGCGAGGTTGTTTAAGAGCCAGATGATGTCTTCTTACGTGCGTACAAGTTATATAGATTCCTCCTCTTGAGGTAGTTTGTTAAAGCCTCTTCGGCAAGAGATGTGAAACTTGTCTTCCAGGTACTTGACTGATTCTATTTTGATAGATTCAATCGATTTAAAGGGGACCTCGTTGCTTATTTATACAAAACCTTAATCGTCAGCCATGAATTATAATATCCTCTTGACACTATGATAAGATAGGCTTAATATCGACAGAAGACAAGAGCATATCACTTCATTACTGGCATGAAATTAAAATTTATTTGATAGTATATTCTTTAAGTCTAGCTCAGATTATCTTTTAATACTTTTATTCAAGTGATATTGAATAGCATAGTTGATTTAAGTTTGATAATATCTCGATCTAATGTGGAGATTGTTAGCGACAACATTGGTCATTGCTTTACACGCTTTCTGCCAAAGTGAAAGTCACTCACGATTACTACTCACTTGTCCCGTCGATCAATGTGCCATCTGCGTGGATAATCAGCAATGCGCATCATGTGTCAGCTCATATTATCTCAATGGAAATACTTGTGTGCGATGCTCTGACATGTCTTGTTTGATCTGTCCTTAAAACAGCTGCACAACATGCATTTCTGATAATTTTTTAAGTAAGTCTCAATCCTGCACACCTTGTTCGATCATCAAATGTCTGCATTGCTCCACAAACTCCTTCTGCAGCTCATGCCTCGATGGATATCACCTTTCAGACAATATCTGTTGGACATGTTCAGCTGCTAATTGTCAAATATGTGATAATATTTCATGCTCAGTGTGTCAAAATGGATATTATCTCATTACAACATCTAGTAATACATACTGCTAATCATGCTCTTAACAATATTGTAATGAATGTCAATCCTCTGGAGTCTGTGTCAACTGCTTGCCAGCATACTATCTTAATGGCACTAAATGCCTTAGTTGCATTGATAACCATTGTGATACATGTACCACTAATGGTATTTGTCAAACTTGTGAGGAAGGATACTATCTGTCCAATGATGGGCAATTTAAATGCCTTTCCTGCGCAGGTTATGGATGCAGTTCATGCTCTTCTCCAACAAACTGCTCTTACTGCATGAATGGATTCTACCTGAGTAATACTATCTGCACTAAATGTGTTGCCTCCAACTGCAGAACTTGTCGAGTAGGAGTTTGCACCGAGTGCGTGGATGATTACTATCTCATTCCAGGCAATGGTACTCTTCAATGTCAAACATGTGGATAATTGAATTGTCGCCATTGTTTTTCTAATTCAACATGTTACTAGTGTTCAGATGGATTCTATTTAAGCAAAGATCAATGTTTGGCATGTTCAACTCAAAAATGCCGAATTTGTGACACCAATATATGCAATGAATGCCAAGTTGGTTACTACATCACAAATACCTCACTATGTGCACCTTGCATAGTTGCAAACTGCTCAATCTGCCGCGAAAACGGCATATGTGACAACTGCCTAGATAATTACTATCTAATAAATCAGCAATGCTAAAAATGTCCATTCTCGAATTGTCAAAGCTGTTCTAATGATTTAACGTATTGCTTAGTTTGCTAGACAAATTACTACTTCAATAATCAAAGCTGCCAATCCTGTTTATAAAAAAATTGTAAAGTTTGTGATACTAACGGGAATTGTAGTGTTTGCATTGCTAATCTCGTACTGACTCAAAATGGCTGTCAGCCTTGTAGTATCTCTTATTGTATTTAATGCAAGAGCGAAACTGTTTGTGCAAGCTGCTCGGAACAATTTCAATGGAAAGAAGATTAATTAAAATGTACTAGTATTGCAGCATCAAAGCCTTGGTGGTTTTGGGCTATAGTTGGGCTGGCTATTGCAGGTAATTTTCGGATGATTTAGTGATTGTGTTTGGAGGGATATGCTTAGCTTTAAGATGGTGGAATCAACGTAAACTAAATGACTACGCCGTTAACTACGAATAATACAATATCAATAGTAATGATAAGCCAATCTCAGGCAGAAATATTAATTACGTTGAATTAAAAGAGACGCCAAAAAATTGATATGTTATAGGTTGATTATTATACCTCTTGATAGATATAATACTCGTGTATTTATTATTAATATGCATCAAAACAGTCAATTATTGTATGGACAATCTTAGGATATGAATAAATGCAGTTCATTTAGACCAATATTCATGATCTGAAGAACAAAATATAAGAGACAATACTTAATACAGTTTGGATAATATTGATAATTTGTCAACAGGTCATTCTACGATTTAGATGGTATCGCCGGGTCCAGTTAGCATCGTAAAGAAAGTCAGCTTTTTCACGTCATCCTCCTCCACAGGAACGGTAGTTTCGCATTTTTCAATGCCGTGTCTTCGAGCAAAAATTAACTTCTTCTCAACCGTATTCCACGTAATATCGATTGTGTCTCCCACAGCGTAAAGGAAAGCTTCTCCCTCCAATTCTTCAGGTAAGAAACCAAACGAGCACATTCCAAATATTCCAGGTTCTCCTTCTGCATGAACACACAATTACAGTAATTGATTTCATAGTTGCGATCCTTATAGAGATCTGGATTGGCAACACCTAAAGTGATAGCTCCTCCTTCTGGGGATTAAACAATTTTGAATGAAATCTTTTTGGTGGTTTATTCCGAGTTGCTACTGGTGAAAATAATACCACCATAGCAGTCGGGAGCCAATGTCACTTTTTTATCACTCACGATGTTAATTCCTGAACTATCATTAAGATATCTTTACGATTTTGTGGTGGGAGAATACGTTGTGTTGCTTGTGACCACAACCTTTTACTTACTCGCACCGAATTTACTTACCTATAAGGGGAGGGCGTTGAATATCTTGGATGTCTCAGTTATAACAGTTGTTAAATGAGCAGCGAGGGATCCAGCTTTACTGGCATACTCATTGATCAAGTTTTTAGAACTATCGACTGTGATCACTTTTCCTATATAATCCTCTAATTTACCATCTTTGTATTCCAATAGTTCGGAGTAGCGAGCTATTTGTCGATATATTTCCTCCTAATCTAGCAAACTATCGTTCTGAGTCAACAACCGATAGAGTTCAGGTAATCTCATTGACACAGTCGACTACATCAACATTTTCTTACTTGTGAAAGTATGATTTTTCTGAGTAAACAGTACCCATTCTCTATCTTCTCTTCCACTTCTCTTACTTTACCAGCTAATTGCTCAACCATGTCTTTGAGTGACTTGATCATCTATCTTTTGGAGTTATCCAAAGAGCGAAGATATTCAGAAAGACCACTAAGCTCAGTGGAATCATCTTGGTTGTAGAGGGTACGACTGATTTAACTCAGGAATAATTTTAAGTGCATTGTTTTGTGACCTTCATGGGTGGTATTTTGACACACTGGACAAATCAGCCCCTTGCTGCGGCAAGTGGGGTCGATGCAGATGAAATTGAGGACTTCTCCTTCGTGGAGATCGCCTTTTGTGCAGCGGAGATAGCGCACCCTAAGTTTTTTGATTTGATCTGGTTCGATACTCATCAATGATATTATATTTTGATTTTTGGCACTTTCCGATCGTCTATAACTCTGCGAACTAAAACCTCCTAAAATTTCTTCTATAAAAATACAAATAACACACTTCCCCCAGAAAGAAGCTTATTTGAGTCTGAAATGTGATATAATTGATGCTTTTAATAGTTAACACAAAAGCTAATTGCTGATAATATTTTTAAAAAGTCCACTACAATATTTGAGTTTGAAACTGAATAGAGCAAGGCCATTCTTCACCTTTCTCTAAACTACTATAAACTTTGAATAACCCTTCAATCAAAACTAATTCTAAATAAAAATGCAGTAATTAATAAATTACCAGCATAATGAAGATCATTAATCATTCAGTTTTTACTCTTTTGCAAATGACGTCTTCGAAAACTTCTCCCCTTTCTCCAAGAGTTAATTTGAGTTATTGCTTGAACTACTATAGGTCTTGTTCATTCTGACTCATTCCGCACATCGATAGGAAAATGTTCTCACATAAGAATACCAGCAACGTCGTGAATTTATCCATAACGTTGATGCTGGGTTTAACCTACTCACTTATTTCACGCAGGTTCAGGAATTTTAGCTGTGGCGAAAAATAGATTTGGGTGGAGAAGTCTTCAACCTTACTGACGGCAAATTATTTGATATCATCATAAGTCAAGTCTTAGTAAACGGCCCATCCGCCAGGCATAATATTTTCTTGTTCACTGTCTCCCCAGAATCTATCCATCTTTGGAAGAAAGCCTTCTGTTTATTTGTTGACGAGTTGTCGGAAGTCTTAAATTTTTTTCTCTAAAACGGGCGCCATGACGAAAATTAACTCCCGCGTCACATATTTTCCGATCAGTTTTTGTAATTCCACAAATAGACCCTTAAGCTCTTAGAATTCTTTGAAATTCTGTAACAAATTTTTCTTTCTAAAGGCAGTCAGGAGTTGATTGCTGGTGATTAGTCCCTCCAACCCTGCTTCATCCTATCCCTCGACATCTCCATAAGTTTGCGAAGGAATTAGATTTCCATCCTAAAACATTTTAGTTTCATCAATAGAGCCAACCAAACAGTGTTTCATATAGGCGCAAATGGCGGATCTCAGCTGCAGAGCGTTGCTTTTGTTGATTTCTTGGTCGAGACTCACATCGAGGAAAGATGGAAAATTATCAGTTGCGACAGGGAAGGGCGAGAAAGGACTGAATTGTCCTTTGGTGTAATTGGTGGCGAAGGGCGCCTTGAAATCGATGACAGCGTCATCTTCTTCTAAATGTTCTATTAGGTCTTGGTCAAACATTATTTTTCTGTGATTAGGAATGAATATAAAAATATTAGAGTCAACTCGATAAATCTATACGCCAGTCTTCTTAATTGACTGACCGTTTTTAGCAAATCACCGGTAATTTACAATTACGACAAATGGAATAAAATAATTATATCGGGGAAGAGTGCCAGCGACAAAATGTCGCCGAATAACTGAAACCATAATTTTATTGTAATTTCATGAACGGAAATGCAAATGGATATTTGAGGAGCGGGCCAGTATGCTCTGAGGAGTCTGTGCTGCAATAGTTGATTTCTTCAACACTTACTGTCTTCTATAATGATATAAGTTCTATAGGCGAAATTGATTAAATATATCATTTATTGTCGTTAAATGAATAGCAGAAAATTAAGCTACAAATCTCAACAAACTGTTAACTTCAGCAATGAGTTACCTTTCGGGTTTAGAGGGATTGATGAAAATAAGCAACCAATTATGCACAAACTGGACGGAAAAAGCACCTTTGGAATTAAAAGGGCAGCATTGTAAGATGTGTCCATTAATACTGCAAGCCACATTGGTGCAAAATCCAAATAAAAAGCAGTAGTCTGCGAATTCCCTCGCCCCTCCAGTATCGAATACAGTCGTAACCCAACCAATAAATCAAACGGCAACATAAGTGGATCTAAATGGTTGAGCAGTTAAAAATAAGTGATGTAATTCATCATGAATCTGAAGTCCAAGAAAACAGAAAACAAGGCTATTCGACCTAAGCAATCATTTGATGGATTTTAAGTTTAAGAAAAGAGAACTGTGCGGGAAGATTTAATATGCAATCGGATGCTTAGCATTAAAAAGATAGAGAAATATGAGAAGGAGGCCATTAGTAGTTATTACTAAAAGGATTATTAACGATGCTTTGGATAGCTAGCAAAGGCTGAAGCTTTGATTAAGAGATAAAATATCGATACTCCCCAGCATATGCTCTATATCAACTATCTCTACTCTGAATTTTATTTCAAACTTAAACAACATGATAAGTGGCGAAGCTATTTATTTAAAGCAAAGGCTTGGATCAGCAAAATACCCTCGTAAACATTTCACTATTAAGAATTGAGATCGATTCAATGAAGGAGTATATTCTAAATGTAAAAGCCTTAGAAATATGCCTGGCTATTCATGATGAACAGTATGAAAAAGTTTTACAGTTTGCTGATGAATTAAAGAAAGAAGAGGCTTTAAGCAGTAAAATACGAAAAAGATTATGCTTTGCAGAAATAGCAGCTTGCAAGGTACTAAAATTCTTAATATAGAAACTTTATAAATATAAAGATGCACTCAAAGCTATCGACGCAGAGTGTTTAGCACTCGAGGAAGATGTATAAATAGACGAGGACAAGAAGGATGATTAATTTGGCAAATTGGTGGAAATGAAAATTGAAATGACTGCCTAATTCTATTCCACTGAAAAGGCGATTGAGTTGGTCTAAACGCTTATTAACTTCGAATAAGTATCGGCGGGTATTGCCTAAACATTCAGTTATTATAACTGTAGAGTGTATCAGTTATACAGTGATTTAATAAAGAAGCAGTAGAAGGAAGATATAAAAGTCATATTTTTTTTATAAAAATGGCTGGAAAGGTAACCTGCCGAGAAGGAAAAACTAAACATCGAACTGTAACTCTTTACCAAGTATTATGACATGGGCATCTACGGAAAAGCTCTCGATATTTTTGAGGAGATTTCATCAGAAAATGTTGTTTATCTTGGTCCTGAGTATCTGTATAAGCTTGCTAATATCAAACACGTAAATGGATAAGAAAACGAGGCAATTAGCATCTTGACCAAGATTATTGATATTTGCGAAGATGAAGAAACTCGTGTTTGGTATATGTACAAGATATTGGAGTTTGAACTCGAGGAGGGATCAAACAACCTTCGAATGGAAAGATAAAAAATGCTGGAGAAAATGTTAAAAAATTATGATGGAAGTAACCGTGAATAAATTATGGGACTATACGGTGATTACTTGATAAACAGGGGTTAACAGGATCGAGCTACAAGTTTATTGACTAAAGTAAAAATAAGAAGATCATCAAACTTGAACAAATTTCCTTAATTAAAAAGCGAAAAGAAGTCAAAATAAGGGAAATGGTGTTTTAATATTGAATGAGCCCATGATTAATTTTGAGTGGAATGATGCAATATTATCAAAGTGCAGTTGTAAAATATTTATAAAATCAGGCTTAGCCAAAGTAACATTTATTTGACTAGTTAAAGTCTGCAATATAACAATTTCATTAATTGGCGCATTCATGCAAGGCTATTAGGAATCATCCAAAACGAAGGCACAAATTCAGTCGGAAATCAAGGAGAACCCTGGGGATGCAGGAAGAATATTACTTAGTTACTGCCGTGATGAGGGGACTTAAGCTATTGCATTATAGATCTTTCAAACACTAACTATTGCAGAAATGACTATTGCCATGGCCATAGGACATGCATATGCTTAAGACAAGGAATAAGGCCGTTTCTTGAGGAGTTTTAAAAGGCTAAGACAAGATGCCATAGATGCTGAGTAACTTAATGTATATTTAGTAAGTCAGCCAAAGAAGATGAATAAAGAAAGAGTTAATTTGCGTTAAGAAAGCCAAGGAAAGACAAAGATGACGAAGAAGATAAAGAAAAGACGTAAGATAGCTCTTATAAAGGTATGGGGCCAAGATATAAAAACTAGCTGAATTAGTTACTATAATCGGTGGGTCGGTAGCTACTTTAGTCACTGAAGTTTCTGGACTAAGAAAAGAGCAATAGAATGCTAAAATTCTTCTAGTAGCAATAAAAAATGAGACTTCAGTCATAATGGGCGCAATGTAGAAAAATCCCAAGGAATTAAATCAATGTATCAAAGATAATGATGGAAACATAAAACATGAATTTAAATAAGATGGGAAAAAAATTGATCAATATTTCACCTAAATAAAGAAGAGTGCTGAGTAAATAAAGAAGGCTCAAGTTAAAAGTTTAAAATTCCTATGGTTCTAAAAGACAGCCCTCTACTTTTTGATACTAATTACCACCTTAATCTTCATTCTATCGAGAATCGGCTGCTTAGATGGATGCTGCTTCGGAAGATGCTCTTCTGGGACAAATAATTTAAGCACACAAAACACGACCACGAACACCAACTCATGATGATTGAACCATTTACTAAATTAAAAAAAATCTAATAATTGATTATCATAATTGACTATATTTTGCTATCATTACAACTAAAAATTCATTAATCTTTAACAGAATTTATATTAGTGGTCAGTAGGTACAATATAATCAAATTGGGTCATGCATAGACCCCAGCAACTCCACAAACACATTTTTATTTTGCAGTCGCTCCTTCGAACTCTCGTATAGTTCCCCCCCGCATTTAGCAGTTCCTTCGTTGGCCAAAAAAGAAAAGTCCCTCCAACTCTTCTAGAAGCATTCGTCTATCATCAACCGAAACAGTCTCTTTATTTATGGGAAAAGATAGCAGTTTCGAGTCATATTCTTCCCCTGCTGCATAGGGTCCTGCATCTACAGATCAGCTCGCTGCATTTGGTTATTTTTAACTGCAGAGTTGTCGATTTCTATGTTTCCCTTATCATAGAATATGCCTCGATTATCCCCATTAAGTAAATTAATTCCTGTTTTCCTCTCATCGAACTCCTCAGTATAAAATCTGATTATTTTCTAGAGAACAACAGCAGCATTATGTTCCTCTTTCAATTTTGAATGATAGATGTAGGCTACAAAGAGGACAATCATTGAAAAGCCGTTTAACCCACCTCCATAGGTCACATTGAGTTTCTTTTTCAAGAAATACTGCTTCATAACTATGACTATGGTGTGAAGAGTCGGTATTTACGAAAGCCAACTATTTATCGTATTGGTCGATATAATCCCTACGTGGTTGCATTCATCAGATGTGGTACGGGTTTATATGGTGATGTCGGCATCAAGAGGACCGCTGCAATGATTTCTGTTGAGAATATAGTACATCTAGCCGATCGAGGGATCCAAGAAAGGGAAGGAAGTATCAATGGTGAGCTTAATGACTGGAATCACAGCAGTTTTAATCAACTTGATTTGAGTAAAACATGGATGTGTTTTGAATATTTCCTCCAGCCATTACAAAGCTGCTTTTATCCGTTCAGCCTCTGGCAAGAATTACATATAGGAAAGAAGAGAATTATCAATAGCTATGTCAATATCGCTATTTTTAACGGCAATTCCGCTGGCACAACTGCCAAATAGTCTGATTGGTATATTATACCATTGCAGAAGGAATTGAATTCGTTAAAAGCCGATTACTCGACGCTCATGGAACTCATTTGCCTCCTCGGAAATTCGGTCAGACATTTACTGAAGCTAATCTTCCAAACGAAGGTAATTAGCTTCTGTGATATGAGATTTGGAAATAGTTGACTTTGGAAGGGGAAGATGGACTTGCATTTTTTTAGAAGATAAATTAATGCTGGAACTGCTATTCTTTTGGAGTTTTCCATGTATAATTTATGGTTTCTCTCGATTCTATGGATTATTTTCGACCTTGATCTTGTCTGCTCTACCTTTCTAGTTGTTATCAAAGTAGTCATGATTGCTTTTATCTTATTGTCGTATTTTGCTTCTCTTTTTATTAGAGTTATATTCCATCTTTCTTTAAATTTTACTTGGTTGTAGCTCCTATTACCTCTCAAGTAAACTATAACTATTTTTATATTTTTATCTCCTTAATTATTCATCTAATTATTATTTTTAAATCTCTTAACGGTGATTATAAAGCTAGACTTTTTACAAAATCTTTTCATTCTCTGTCTCATTGGTTTAATTTGATTCCACACTCGTTGATTTTCGATGATGATGATGCTTTCCTCTTCTTCCAAGCATCTTTTTTTCCTACAAATCCTCCTCATTCTGCTGCGAGCTCAAGTCCCTTTCAGCCTTCATATGTTTTATCAATCGTTTCTTTCTGATCTTCTCGACCTCTCCCTTCCATTGATTGTAGACCAACTCATAATAAGCTATTACAGGTTGCATTGATTTTTTGAGTTTGCACTTAAAAATACGATTGCAAAATTAATTCTTTTATAATTTCAATAAGTCTTAGATTTACTTCTATAACTCCTCGACTCCCATCTAAATATCTTGCTCACTCAACCAATCTCGCAAGGCTTTACTGCTGTTGGTTCCTGATTCAAGGATAAAATTACCTAGTAAAAGTAGCTTAAGTTTATACTCCTCATTTAAATACTTCCAATAAGCACTAAACTATTTTTTTCGATTTTTTTCCTCTTCAAGCTCATGAGCAATGAACTACGAATCAGCTACACTTTATCGAAACCTTAACAGCACTTATTGTCGTAGAAAAGCAACCACTTCAACTGCAAGCTGCTCTCTACTCATACAGTTTTCTAAGATCTTTACAACCACCTCCTCACTCCTTCTTGACTTCAAAGCCTCTTGTATCGGATGCGAGTTATTGTTTTCTACTGTCGCCATTAGTAGATCATATAATTTTTATGGGCATTCCAAGAGTCCAAAATCGAAACAAAAGTTGTCCAAGTAGTCATTTCCATCAGATACTAAGACCAAAGACTACCAAAAACCCTAAATGAGAGATCGAATACTTTTTCAATCTTGTTAATTACCTTTTTAGAGTCATTCCATTTTTATGACTTTTTTGTCAAAACACGTTTCGAGAGCTGAGGTTAAGGATATTCGTTGACACGTGCTTAAAAACGAGGAAGAATATGCCGAATGGTTTTTGACAACTTGGAGACTTATATTTTAACTGCTAGAAATCTTTCCTCCATTGGAAGAGAGCGTATCCTGAATAATGATAAGGAATTACCAGTGATTAAAGGCAGTCCTAAGAGCCTGTACGGTCTTTTGCTCTACGGCGATGACTTAAAGATTGAGATTTTGAGTGTAAGTGCGGGTTTGAGTGGAGAGAAGGGTCGAGGATAAAGTTCCTATCATGCAAAACTGGTGAAATAAGATAAAAGTAATAATAGTATCATATTTACATTGAATACTGATATATTGAGGAAATATTTTTTTCTCTAACTTATGATACAGTATTATCTTAGATGGGAAATGCTGCTTTTAAAATACAATTAAAATAATATCGAAGGACATGATAAATGAATTTTTTGTAAAATTGATTAAGTCTTGTCCTCAGCAATAATTAATATTTTATGATATTTTTTATGATCGAAATTTATTCTTTTTACCATAAAGTTATATTAACTTAATTTGTTTAATTATTTTAGTTGATGGTCCTTTGACCATGAGCCGTATTAAATGAGGAAATTCTTTGCCCATTCTAGTGGACAATTAATATTTAATTTCTTTCGATGTTCTTTGACTCTTGCTCAGGCCAAACGGTTAAAAGATGATTTCCAACAATATTCATTAAAACTAACTTCAATGAATAGGAATAAATTCCAGTTAAATCAAAGAAAAATTTCGGAAAATATCATCTTTATTTATATCAGGAGTGATCGAAGGATATTTTCAATGATAGATGATTTTATTCTTTCTCAAATGCTTTAAAAAATATATATTCCTTTCAAAAGGAAGCAAAAAAACGATTGGATGATACCGATTTCAAATAATTAAGCTATTATAATGTTCTTGATATAGAATTCTTTTCATTTAATTTAGAACATTGAAAAACATCTTTGATTTTTAAAAATTAAAAATAGCAAAAGCTCAGATTTGTTCTGAGTTTTTCAGTATTTTGAATGACCATCAAGTCATTATTGTGATAATAAGCTTATTTCCAAGAATTTATCGCATTGAGGCTAAAATGTTCAATGGATAATATTTTCCTTTGAAGTTAATTCTGTTTAAAATTGATTAGGTACTTAGAATTAAAGATTCCTAAATAAAAGTGATATTCGACATCCAAAGTTAATTATGTTCGAGCTCATTACGAATAATTTATTCGCTTATTATTGATCTCTTAATTCTAACACATTTTCAATTTTTTGTCATGGGCAAGTTAACTTAATAAAATTCGAATTATAACACCTTTAAATAGGGACACACATCATTCTCAGGGTCAGCCACCTTCTAAAAATACTACTGAATTCATAATTCATCAATAGATCATTTTATTATTACTTTTTCTTATTAGTGTTATAAGAAATAAATTTAAGTAATAGAATTAGTCGAATCAAATCGTTCCATAGGCTTAGAAAGGGATAAAATAGCATAACTGAGGGTGTTCATACTCCCAAACTTGAGGCAAACTATAAATTATTTGAACAGGCCACTAGTTTCCATATTGATAGTTTAATTGCGTATTTTAAATAGAAGCAACTCTGTCTTCCTCTTAAACGAGATGAACAGGGAGTTAATTCGATGCCATTATTGCCTGCCGTTCCTCAAGCTCTAATCTTGTTCTTTTATTGGCTTTGGACTCGAAAAAGACCCCTTCCTCTCTATATTTTTTAACAATAATTTTCGCTGTCGACAGCTTTATCTCCAAACACTCCGCTGCCTATCTCAAGGCGCAATTATTTCCGAGGACCATCTCTATGAGTTTAATACGTGCCTTTGTAAACAAATATGTACCTTTAACTCTATTTTAGTGTATCTCCTTGTTGAATTTTTAAAATCCATTTGATAGTTCTATTTGAATTATTATAAAATCCAGAAATAGAATATGAATTAGAAGCTCAATCAGCAATAATCATTTTATCACTTAAACTATCGATTTCGAGCAATGAATCACTCGAAAATTCAAGGAAATTGCATAATTTTAAAATATTAGATATTATTCCAAATCCCCAATTTTCGAAATATTATATACGATGATTCTATGAGAAACACAAAAGATCATTAAAGTCAATAAAGTACTCAAGTTTTCGTGAAAGAAGAGAGTTTTTAATTGATGGAGAAACTTTTGTAAGATTAATTGAAAAAATAAAATATTGTTGAGACAGCCGAACAAAAAAAATTAGCAACTTAAATCTGTTTTATCATGAATTTGACTGTCGAGTCCTAATAAATTTAATATTTCAAATCATCGTTCCTCATATATTATGAGGATCACTAAAGCGCATAATCCATCGTATTTATAGTTTAGTTCTCATATATATAAAGTTATATTATTCAAAACTGGTGAAATAAGATAAAGTAATAATAGTATCATATTTGCATTGAACACTGATATATTAAGGTAATGTTTTCCCCTCTAACTTAAGATACAATATTATCTTAGATGTGAAATGCTGCTTTGACAATAAAAATTAAAAAATACAGAAGGCCATGAAAAATGATTTTTCTGCAAAATTGATGAGGTTCTTATCATCAGCGATAATTAATATTCTAGAAAAAATTTTGTTCTAAAATTTTATTTATCTTTGCCATAAAGTTATATTAGTTTAATTTGTTTAATTATTTTAGTTGATGGTCCTTTGACCATAAGCCTTATCAAATAAAGAAATTCTTTGGTCATTCTATTGGATAATTAATATTTAATATTTTTAGATATTCTTAACGCTTGCCGAGAGCAAGGAGGGCAAAAATTATTTCCAACGATATCTATTAAAATGAGCATCAATGACCAAAAATCGTATTCCTGTCAAATCAAACAAGAATCTAATCAAATATCATCTGTATTTATATAACGGGTACTTGAACGATATCTTCAATGATAGATGACTTTAATGTTTCTAAAGATTCTTAAAACAAAATTATTTTCTCTTAAACAATTTAAAAAACGATTAGATTATACTGATTCCAAAGAGTTAAGGTATTATATAGTGTTTAACGAATAATTCTTTTCATTTAGTTTAAAACTATGAATAACATCTTTGATTTTTAAAAATTAAAAATAGCAAAAGCTTAGATTTATTTTGAGTTTTTTCTTATTTTGAATTCCCATCAAATAATTAGTTTAATAATATGCTTGTTTTTCAAAAGTTAATGATCTTAATGCTAAAATATTTAAAGATAATCTTTTTCATTAAAGTTATTAATTTTTTGAATTAATCAGGTACCATAATTGATAATTGATGATTACCAAATAAAAGTGATACTAAACATTTAAAACTCATTGTATTTAAGCTAACTCCCAATAATTTATTCGAATATTATGAATCTCTTCATCTAACATATTAAATTTCTTTCATGTCCAAGTTTTATCAATAAAATTCAAACTATAACACCCTTAAATAGGACACATATCATTATCAATATCAGTTGCCTTTTAAGAATACTATTGAATTCATATATAAATCATTTATATTATTACGTTTTTATTATGAGTGTCATATGAAGGAAATTATAAGCAAATAGAATTAGTCGAATCAAATTGCTTCATTGGCTTAGAAAGGGATAAAATAGTATAACTGAAGGTGTTCATACTCCCAAAGATTAGGGAAATACGGAATTATTTGAATAGGCCACTAGTATCCACATTGGTAGTTTAATGGTGTCTGTTAAATAGAACCAACTATTTCTACCTCTTAAACAAGCGAAACAGTGAACTAATTCGATGCAATTATTGCCTACTGTCCTTCACGATCTAATCTTTTTCTTTTATTGGCTTTGGACTCGAAAAAGACTCCTTCTTCTTTATATTTTTTCAATATAATTTTACCAGTGGATAGCTTGATCCCCAAAGACTCTCCTGCCTATCTCAAGGGGCAATTGTTTTCCAGGACCATATTTACAAGCCTTTTTCGTGCCTTAATAAAAGAAATATGTACTTATAGTGATATTTTATCGTATTTCTTTTTTGCTTTTAAAAAATTCATTTAAAGTTCGATATTGAAATTATTATAATAAAGGAAATCGAATGGTATTAATAAGCTGAACGATCAATGATAAATTTGTGATTGCATTATCAATTTTGATCAATAAAACAGGATAAAATTTAAAATAATTGTATAATTTAAAAATATTCATATGTATTCCGAATCCGTATTTTGGAATAATTAACATATTCTATGAGAAATACGATAAATAGCATTAAATTAAATAATACACTCAACTTTTTGTGAAATAAGTGGTGTTTTATTTGATGAAGCATTATTAATTTTTTATATTCGTAAGAGTATGAGAAATTGGTAATCACCTTTATCTTTTCTTTATTTTTTATTCTTTTTATTATTTTTCATTCATTCTTTCATTCATTCATGTAACTCTCTTCATTCATTCTCTTTTTCAAATAATCTCTGTCATTTTTTATTATCTCATATTCTTCTTCATTTTCAAAGTCTCATAGAAAATCAAATACCTTAGCAGTCAAATTAAAAGTCAACCAAATTTATCATTCAATACAAATACCTTTGATAGTCGAATTTACCAAAATACCTCAGTTAATCATTATTCATAACTGATTCAAAATTTAAAAGAAATTTAAAATAAAACGATATGATATTTATACATCCCTTTGGGGACTTTATTATCTATCTATCTATCTATCTATCTATCTATCTATCTATCTATCTATCTATCTATCGATTTGATGAAGCAATTTATGTCAAAATTAAATGAAATAACCAAAATATTATTGCGAAATTTTATTATAAAAATATATTAAAGTAAAGTTGTTTTTTCATCAATTTGGATCTAAAAATTATAATAATTTTTTTTATATATATCAACTTTTGTTATACTTATTTGTAGATTATAATTAATCATATTTATAATTTACTTTCTCATGAAATATTAAAAGTTATTTTTAAAAGTATTTATAGGCAAAATCATCATTTGATCGTTGAATATATTCTTCTTTTGTTTATATATATTTTATTATTCTTATTCACTATAAATTTATTTTTTATTTTTTAAAAAAAGTATCAGCTACTAATAAAATATGCTTTCTTTGGAAAAAATAAGATTCATTTGGTACTTTAATTGATTTTGTTCGTTTCTTGTTTGATTGAAATTAAAAGATTATCATCAAACTATGCATCTAAATTTTATATGATAATTATCTTAGTGATTTTGCATTGAGTGCTTAATTAATGCAATCAGTAATCATTTATATCTTTTGAATATTAAAATGACTTAAAAATATAAAGATAATTATAAATAATACTTTTTACATGTAATCCATCTCGAAAGTATCTCCCTAAACTCTTCTAAGAATAACTCGCAATTTCTTTTAAATATTCGGGACATATACAGTCAAAGAAGATCATTTTTTCTTCTTCAAATAGCGATTCAAATTTTCACTAGAAGACTCCAGCATAATGAACTAGTATAACAATTTATTAAGGAATAAAATTAAACCTTATATTCGTGCTGTTACTGTCTGCAATTCAATGATGAATGTAAAAATTAATTTAGGTGATCCTTCTAGTAGTGTGGACATATCCAATATGACGAGGTAGATGAACTAATATTTTCCAAATAATTATTAAATTGGAATGTACTTTTCTAACCTCATAAGATAATCTCAAATACAGTCAAATAATAATCATGATAGTGATATCCTCAAAAGATGTAATAAAAAGCTTGAAGAATTAAAATATCTAAAGATTAGAATATATTCAAACATTTGAAGGAAAAATTAATACCCTAGTTGAGAAGATAAATGTGTATTAGTCATTTTTACAATTAATGAGTTTTAATTCATTAGACAACATTTCAGGAAAAAATAAATAAATATATAATTTTTATCAAATAAATAAATTTAGAGTTTCAACTGCAGTACAGGATCAAATATCGCTAATTTAATAACTAAAGAGAAATTAAAATTACGTTGAAATGAAATTATGCTAATTTTTAGATCTTGGAGTTGAGTTTCCTGTGTAGTCTTATACTTTTAGAGCATTTATTGAATCTATCTTGATATACATAAAGAAATTAAAAAATAACCATAATTAATATAAAAATATCTCACCAATGGCTTCACCATTGATTCAATATCAATTTGAATATTTAGAAATGATGACAATTATTGACGAATGTATCACATCCTTAAAATAAAATAAAACTTGGAATAATTTGTAAAATATTAAAAAAGTAAAATATATTAATATGTAAATAAAATTACAATAGCTTCAGGCAGCTGTAAATGATATTGTTTAAAGTAATCAGTTAAAGAAAACTCCTATAAAGCCATAAATGCGAAGTTTTTTAACTTATGAAATAATTAATGAATTACCATATTAAATAGCAAAAAACATCATATTTGAGTTGTAAAAAAAGATAATAAAAAACTAACGAGGAGATATTAAACGATCATACAATTACTGGAGCAGGTTTACTACTGAAATTTTATAAAAATATAATTAATTTTATAAATATGAAGAAGAAAGGGATTATTTCCTAAATTTTCTAAAAATTTTGTAAAAGTAAATTATGAATGATACTGGAATGAACAATTAAATCGATATATTTAAGCGCATAGATGCTGTAAAATCCATGCTGTCTAAAAAATTGAGTTTATTAACATAACAGATTAACTTTTAAGCTGTAATATTAAAGAGATAAAAAGAAATTCATGAAAGCCAAACATTTAACTTATCTATAACACTCTTTTTAATTAATAAAATTAATTAAACGGGTACTTATGCTTAAAAAAAATAATTAAATCGCGATACTACTCTGTAATTTCAATTTTTAGAGTTAACTCGCTGGACATAAGACATGATTATAAATTTAAGGAAAATTAATTCTACAAAATTAAAAAAAATATCATAGGAAAACATTAATTTGAAATAGAAAATCGATAAAATATAAAATGCATTAAAGATATGTTAATACCATTATTCTCAACATAATATCGATAACAATCAAAAATCATAACAAATTACAAAATTATCCTTAATACTCGAATAACAAAAGTTATCAATAACTTCTTTAACTAGCAAAATGCAATAAATAATCAAAGAGAATTAACTAAAACTTTCCTAAAAAAGTGCTATTATCGCCAGATTATAGAGTTAAATTTAATCCATGAAAAATCAGACAGTATAGAAGTAAGGAATAAGTGAAGAATCAAATACTGATCCTACAGAAATCAAAATATATTTAAATATATAAACAAACACTTTATGCGAAAAATAATAATAAATAAAGAAAAAATCATTAGAATAGCTTCTCCCCTCTTTCTCCCTTTTCAGTCACTAAGTTCAATTTTCAAATTAATTACTAAAAAATATTATAAAAATAAAAAAAGTTAATCCTCTTGGTGTAAACTGCATTTTCTCATCCTTAAGAGATAAATCATTCTCTGGCCATTCAATTTAAGGAAAAGCCAATATTCTAACGATAATAAAAACCTAGTTTAACAAAATAGTTGGTGGCTTCACGAACTATCCCTTCAATGGCTAAGAATTAAATGAATTCAACAATTAAAAAGCAGATGGATTTATCTTTTAGTGCAAAGAATAGAATAAATGCCTTGTAATTTATCCTTTCAATAATGCAGAATAAAAATATAAGAAGAAACCGAATGCCTTAACTAAGCAGTTTTTGATGTATGGCCAATCTGAACTGAGGATAGTTATTTCCCCTTATAATGGAATGCTTTCTTCCAATTTTGGATTAACTGATTCCCTGTTTAGCAAAAAATTTGATAACAAGCACGTGAAATTTCTTGGATCATAGAGGAGAGATGCAAAAATTTAAATACTTTAAGTATATGAACTAATTTTCGATGCCTAATCCCTGTAAAAAAAGCGAAACTCTGATAATATTTTGGCAGTTAAATAGCTAAAATAAAAAATTATAAAGCTTTAACAGGAGATATCTTCTTTGAAGCTTGGTAATTAATAAACTGAATCATCAAAACTGTAAATCGCCTCTCTTAGATCATAGATCACAAAGCTAAAAGAAAATATAAATATACTCAAAGAAGACCTTTCTAAAGCCAAGGAATAATCATTAAAATTAGGAGATGAGAAAAATGACCTTCTAATGCAAAAATTATAAAAGGAAAACAAATCTTTGCAATAATTTTGCGACCTGCAATAACAGTTATAACAAAAATTCAGCGAGGTTAAAGTACTCAACATCAAAAACTAAAAATGTGAAATATAATTAGATAAATTGCGAAAACTACACTAAAAACTAAATTCAGAGAATATGCGACTGTTGAAAGAAAAATAAGAGATAAGTAAGAAGTATTATGATGAAATTGCAAAACAGTTAAATCAAAGCCGAAGATAGGGACTTAACCAGAGCATGGAAATGTCAGCCATTCTGGAAAATGGATAAAAAATGGATAATCTTGGTTCTGTTCTCTTCGAAGATTTTTCATATTTGTCTCGATAGAAGCCATCATAGGAAGAGATATAATAATTAAAGACTGAATTTAAAAAACAATTTTAAGAATAAATTGAAAAATTGAAAAAAGAGAACAATACCTTGATAGAAGATAAGCATGTCTTGGAAGAAGAAATCGCAAGAATGAAATTAATTCAATCAGAAAATAAGACGGAAATAGACCGCTTGAGAGAAGAATCAAGGACTTTATCGACTTAAATTTCATCTTTAGCAAACAAACTGAAATAAAATTAACAAATAAAATAAATTAACAAATAGTATGAATTAGCCTTATCTCAATATGTTTAATCTCCTCCACAGTTTTAGAGAAATCAAACGAGAAAGAGTTGCTACCCAATTTACCTTCACTATTACAAACTCTTCTTCACTGGAGACATATTTGACAACGACGACGAAGGCAAAGCCTGCCTTATCTCTCACATAGGCAAATATATGAAAAATAGGATTATAAAAACAAAATTCCTCTGTAAGCATGACCCTAAAAATTTAACTAATGTCCATCAATATATCGATAACAAACTAGGACTTGTTTGCATTACTAAAACAGCGACAGCAGTAGTGGCTGGCTTTTATTCAGGCTAACTTAATGATAAAACAATAATGAACTAGCCCGCTCTCCTTATATCTGTCACTAACAATGAAAGTTTTCCCCTTCAGTAAAATATTCCCCAAAGCTAAGAAAATAGAACTCTGAGAAACGCTGGGAATCGTCCATCTAAAACTGAAGAAAAGAGAATAATATATAGGGGTATGGTTTATGATCAGTTTTATATAATTTTCGGAAACGCTGAGATTCGAATTAGAACTGGCGAAGACCTAATTTTTAGTAACTTTGGAATTGCTAACTGTCACTACAACCGCAGAGACCGGAAAATATAGAATTTTTTGAATGATCACGACAATAGGTAGATGAAATTTCAGCACTGTGAATATTACCAAGTAATCTTTGAAGAGGAGAGAAAAGCAGTTAACTCAGTTGAAAATATGATGGAAGAAAAACGAAGGATTGCCTGATTTAATTATTCAATTCATAGATAGATAAACTTGTTTAGGATATTATTATTATTCTTGATAATACTTTGGATTATTTTCATTTACATCAGGGGGTGATTCTCTTGGGATCTCTAGGGAATAATGATGAGTTTCGGATGTTCTTCAAGCCGCAGTACAGCATTACCACTCTTTCAAGTCCGATACCTCCTCCTCCGTGGGGATAAGCACCGTATTTGAAGCTCTCGATATAGTCAGCGATAGTAGAAGGATCAATTCCCTTAGCAATTGCTCTCTGAGTCAAAATTTAAGGATCATGAATTCTTTGGGCACCACTGAGAATTTCCTACCCCCTCATAAAGAAATCATAAGAGCAAGTAACAGTAGGGTCATCCTCGCAGAGCATTGTGTAGAAGGGTCTTGCACTTATCGGGTATCTATGCAGCATATAGAAGTCAGTATCATATTTTGCCTTCACTAGATTAATAAAAATATACCGAATTATCCGAGCTTTTTCTCAACTTCAGTGTTGAGATCTTCATCGGCTGGCCATTCCACTCCGTTTTCCTTCAATAACTGAATACCTTCAGCAAATGTGAGTCTAAGAGCTGGTAAAGGACACTTGAAGGGAGCAAATTAGAATTGCTCATTGATAGCTTTCAACTAAACGCCATATTTCTTTTCAATGTTACTGAAGATATAAGGGAAAAGCTCTCCAAAAAAGTCCAATAACTCGAAATAATGCTCTTTAATGGTCATTTAGATATCCAACCCTACGAATTCACACATATGTCGATGAGTGAATGAATTTTAAGCCCTGAAAACAGGACCGATCTCGTAGACTCTCTGGAAGTCACCCATTACACACATTTGCTTGTAGAGTTGAGGGGATTGGGCTAAACATGCTTTTCGATTAAAGTAACTAAAAGTGAAGACATTAGAACCACCTTCAGAGGAGCCTCCAATCAGTTTGGGAGTGTGAATTTCAACAAAATCGTTATTATGGCAAAATTCGCGGAAAAGATGACAGACTCCAGATGAAAGTTTGAAGATGGCTTGTTTAGCGGTTGTTCTAAGATCGATGACTCTGTTATCAAGTCTAGTTTTCATGAGGACAATGGGGCCTTCTTTTGGTTATTAAATGACTTCTTTTGGTTTTTCTTCTCTTTTTTTTTTCTATTTTTTGTCCTTTTTAGGTTTTTTTTATTTATCTTCAGCACCTTTTTCCTCAGTTTTAACTTCAGTTGTAGCTTCTTCAGTTTTTCCCTCTTCCTTTTTTTCTTACACCTTCACAGTTTCTTTAATTTCTCCTTGCTTAACTTCTTCCTTCTTTTCCTAAACCTTTACTTCCTCTTTCTTTTTCTCAACCTTTACTTCCTCTTTCTTTTTCTCAACCTTTACTTCCTCTTTCTTTTTCTAGACTTTCCCCTCCTCCTTCTTTTTCTAAGCTTTAGCTCCCTCCTTCTTCTTCTAAACCTTAACTTCCTCTTTCTTTTCTTAAACCTTAACTTCCTCCTTTTTTTATTCAACCTTAACTTCCTCCTTTTTTTCTTAAATTTTTTCCTCTACCTTTACAGCTTCCTCCCCCTCATTAGGATCAAATTCATTATGCTCCACTCTCCTGCTGGCATCAGCAATCTGAAGAGGAAGTCTACCAATAGCTCTGTTCACAACAAAGAACTTGAGAATAGAAAGCTCCACTTGCTGGGAGCAACTACTGATAGGTTTATCTGGCTTTACAACAGTTCCAAAAATATCCACAATACTTTAATTAGGGACCCCAATCATGTATTTGATCATCTCTTTGGAGATGTTTTCTGATTTGAAGGCACAGGTTTGCAGCGTAAAATAGTTCTCCCTCAAAAAAATAAAACAACTATTACCTTTTCCAGTGGAGTTGTTTAACCTTGCTCTGACAAGAACTTCCTGTCCTATAAGTGCTTAATCAACTTGATTTAGGGGAGTCCACTTCCTGCCAGACTGAAAGGCGGACTGTATAAAAGGATAGTCTCCATAGGTCTATTTAGTGTAGTCTACAACTCTGATTTCTTTTGCTTCCATGCAGTAATAAATATTTGTTGATGTAATAACATATCTCAGGGAGAGAATAGATCTGCAAAAGCGCATAAACATTTCTTTTATATTATACCTGAACTTAATTAAAATATCAAAGATTAGCTACAATTATCGAGTCTAATTATTCCTGGATCGGCGTCTGGAAAAATTGGACTGCCTCCGATATCGCGTATTATTTGTTTTTGGAGCAGATGGGAGCATAGTTTGTGTGGCGAGGCACTTTGAAGAGGATAGGGTTTTATACACAGCTAATTATGTCGAGTAGATCCTTTTAAAAGCTGTAGCAGCTGTGGATCTATGCCCTGAAGAACTTTACGCTGTAGACTTTCTATTGCTTGGCTATCACATGATATTTTTAGGCCAAAAATAGACTATCATTATAATTGGTCATTATCTCTCTCAGTGACTATAATTCAAATACCATTGAGTTTATTGCCACTGGCAGATGGCAGAGCAGTTCATTGGATTGCAGTCGCTTGAAATCCTCAGAATCTAAATATCATAAAAATTACTCATAACCTATATGCTGCCAGTTTCAGAATTGGCGTAATATCTAGGTAGTCTTTCGCCAAAGAAAACTGGATTGACGCATTTTGCAGCTATTTGGCGTTTTTATGTTTTTATCATTCCCAGGAGGATTGGATCGCAAGGATTTTACAGAAGATTTTACATTCCACTAAAGTACACGAACTAGACTCCCTAATTGACCAGAAATTCATTTATTGAGGGGCCCAGCAAGTATTAAGCTGCAGCCGCAGTTCCAGAGGGTCTTTTTATGAGTTTAAGCTTGTCATTGAGGCAATACTGCCCTCGACTATCAAATACAGCGAGAGAGTAAGTAATAAAAAATCTGAATTTTTATTGTTTAAATCCATAATAGTTTTTTCCTTTGAGATATTTTTCAATTTTTTCGATATTGAACTCGTTGCAATTAACAATTATTGGAAGAGAAGAATTACCACGTGCATTGCGCTGCAACCGCTTAAACACGATGTCAAGGATGGTTACTTTTTAATAAAGGTTGATTGGAGCCAAAAATTTGTCTTAGTTGTCAAAACGAGAAGAGGATCCTGCACACAGCAGAATAGCAGCGACTAATATCAGGTATAGTATACCTTTGTTTGACTTGAGTAGATGTTCACCAATGCTTTTCAGCTCCATTTTTTCCTCAGTGGAGATCTATGCTTCCTTAGTAACATGTGGGGAATTTAATTTAAGAATCTTTACTTCCTTTTTGTTCTCCTTACTTTTTGTCTCCACAAAGTGATGGTAGAACTGTATAGTCACTTGTTTACTGAATCCATTAGATCGTGTTCAATTTTGCCAAGATCTTAAAGAAATTCCTCTCTCTCTTAAACTTCCAAGCGATTCCATATCTACTGAAAAACATGCTAATGACGATATGCGATGATGCGGGTCAGCAAAGAGATATAGAAAGTGGATATATTGTTCTCTGAATGAAGAGAGGAATACTTTGGCAGAATTCTCTTGCAGCTGCTTCTACTTTAGAAAATGTGGTCTGCTTCTCGAAGCTAATCACTTACGGAATGATGAACTTGGAGCCATTGTATTCTATTTTTATGGATGTATCGAGTTATTATTTAGTTTCCTTGGTCTTGTCGAAGTTGCAAGCGGATTGACACTCTCCCATTGATTATAAATAAGGATACGAGAGAAATTATTAGGATATGTTCAAAGGATGAGTAAACACTCAAATAATTGCAAAATCAATTTGAAGAAGAAAATTAAATGTCATCTCTGATTTATAGATTTATTTTGTTTATTAAATTCAGTTGATCAAAGGATATGGGCAATAAATCAGAAGAAATTTTTGAAGAAATTAACTTGCATCTTAATTATCTCATTTGTTGTACTACTCGATTAGTCACTCTCAATGAATGACGGTTCATCAGAGTCCCTATATGAAAAATGGTCCGCAAGCCTCAAAGAATATAGCCAAAATGCTCCCTATTTATTGCTTCCCCTAAAGCATTCATTCAAAAGGACAATTTTTTGTGGAAATTCTGGTTCTGTATAGGTATTCTTCTTTAAAATAGATATATTACCCGGAATATCCCTATCTTTTAAACCAATTAATCAATGATCGCAAGAGAAAGGGAACAAATTTTAAGGAGGTTTAGATCTGGCATTTTCTTTTAAGCTTCATGAAAGCATTGAAATAAGCACGAAACATCAAAAATTATATTAGCGATATTAATCCAAGGAATATATTTTTAAATGAAAAAGGACTCATTAAGGTACCCACATAATTATCTTGGCGAAGGTTGGCAATGCAATAACTTTGGAATTTGTTATCAAGACACGAGGAGTCAATCAACAGTGACACTGATTTTGCCATAGATAACGTGCCCATTAAGATTCATGAAGAAATAAATCAGCTACGGATATTTTTGCCTAAGAACATGTCAGTAAAAAATTCAATTCCATTCAATTTATTTTATACACCATAGTTTATTCTAAACTCAGCTCTGATATATTCTGTTGAAAAGTGTCAAACTGGATATAATGATCAAATGATAGAAGTGAATTTTGATTATTCCTTATGTTATAATTAGCAAAGGTAAATAACGTATAAATAGTTGGTATCTGCGAAGAGAAACACCATTGGACGCTGCATTCGCTGCATTTGAGCCTCCTTGATTGAGTTGATTGGTGAGACCAGGCTGGTTGGCTGTATTCTGTGTCTGTCCTCCTTCCTTTCTGCTTAGTGTTTCTAGCCGTTCTTGATTATAGGTCAGAATTTTCTGAAATCCCTCTAGGCTCGAGATTAAACTCTTCCTAAATATCGAATCTGCTATTTTTTGTTTCTACCACTGCAGCCCAAGATTATCCTTTTTCTCAAAGCTATCTTTATTTCCCGAATTCTTAGATTAATCAAGAATATACCGAAAATGATCTACTAGTTATAAAATTTAATAAATTTATCTCAATTGATAATAGAGAGTATAGTAGATAGCTTTTAATTATTATTAGATAGTGCGCTCTCTTTTTACATTTGTTTGTTTCCTCAATTTATAATATGATACCGAATTATTACTAATTATTAGCATTTAAAATTATGTGGATACGAGAATAAAATTCATTGATTGTTGTTTATTAATAAACGCGAGGATATCGGATCAATTTGGTTTGATTATATCCAAAGAGCAATGGATTTGGAGGCCTGATAATATAAAAATATAGACAATTTATAGTAATCGTTTATTGAATGATTTTAATATAGAAGACATTTCATGCATCATGCAGGTATTCATCCTAAACTAAGTCCTCAAGGAGTGAATCTGTATCCTCATAAATTTATCCAAAGGGTTATTGATAAGAGAAAAAACTCGATGGAGGTGGTGATAATACCTTGGATGACAACAAGAGGAATCGTTTTTGCACATTCATTCTTTCGCTATTCGGGAATCTATTTTATAATGGAATTTTAAAATTATCTTAATTTATTTGATATTTTTGCGAACTGATCCCAGATGAAAAATTGGAAGCAGGTTGATTTAAAATGTACGATATTTATTGCATTGAAGCCATCTATTGTGCATGGTGCTGATTTAATAAAAACGAGTTTAAGCAATGCGCAGAATTATTTGAATTCAGCACTTGCTTCAGTCTATTTTTAATTAAACTTGATCGATAATTTTTGTTTGCCTATATATTTTAAGACTTTTATTACACTTTCTATATTTGATTTTATTGTCTTTAAATATATTTTTAGTTTTTTTCCCTTTTATTTTATGGTATTTCCTATTTTTGCCGCCTTTGTTAAGATATTTATTCATCCTTTTTTTGGCTTGGAGGTAAATTAGCGAATAATTTTTATACTGTCGATTGACTTACTTTGGAGGAGTTATTTTATAAACACTGTGTTTATTCTGTTGTTTAGCTATTTTTATCTTCTCCCTTTTCCACGTTGATTTGATCAATTTGGGAATTTTCTCTCTATCCAGTCTTAAGAAATCCGTGTGGATGGAAATAGGGCTCTTATTAGATCGCTAGTTTTGGACAGAGCCTGTCCTACTTTAGTACTTAATTCTCTAACAATTCTTGGGGTTTCTTGACTTTGATAAGATTCTATTTCTTCTAGCTCTTGGTTTACTCTATCTTTCTCTTCTTCTCTTAATTCTAGCGCTTCTTTCTTTATCTTTACTTATTCTGCTATTCCATCAATTTTAGAGTTGATCTGAGCGATTGAATTGCCTATTAAAGCAATGGCTTCCTCGATCCTTTTTATGTCTTCCTGCCTTTATCTTAATTAGGTTACATTTTCGTTTGCTATTTTTGCGCAGCCTCTTCTTTCTCTTCCTTTGGCTATTTTTGAATTTTTCTTGCTTCTGTTCGCTATCTAAATAAAAATTAAGTTACGCGGCATCTTGGAAGCGTCTAAAATATTTTAAGATTTTAAATTATTCAGAATTTTCGGCATATTCCGTGACTTACATTTCAACTATAATGAAATCCATATTCGAAGGAGATAGTTCTCGAAAGATCTATAATACAACTCGTTGATGTAGCTCATCAGAACAACTTTTCAGTAAAATTTACGTTTGATCTAAAGGACTTTTGGATATTTGGTTTTCAATTTATTCTCTAATTAACTTTTTGGTTCTTTTGTATTCTTACATGAATACGGATTAATGAAATAATTATATTGAATAATGAGTGCAATAAAAAGTCAAATATTGCAAAGCGCATTTTTATAAATATTTATAATTCCACTTTCATATTTCCTTGATATGATTACATCATTCCGTATTAAATAATGGACTCATTCAATCGTCCAATTAAAATCATTTCCCTCACTTCGATTTTTTTCGCTTTTGGATTAAGGAAATTTATTCAAATTGACGATCTCCTTATTTTGACTTTATTTCATATACTACTTGGCACTGCATCCTGCTTGTCTAATAATTTTGTCATAAAACCTAATACTCAACTAAATATGATTTTCCTCTATCAGACCCTAAGTTAATAGAGAAATTTTTAATATATTTAAAATGCTATTGCAAGATAAAACCTTTTAACTCTGCCACTGAGATAAATGAAGAAAGTCACCTCAAGCATTCGCCAGCAAAATTATTTTTTGGACATGATCTTGAAAGAATATTAAAATATATTAGATGAATATTATAGAGATGGATGAGTATTACTACTTGGATAAAATTTCTCACAATCTAGTCATCTTCGTATATACTTTATTGGGAATATTCTCAGTTTGGCAGATTAGCTGACTATGATTATCTTTAAAGGTTGTCTGCTGATTGCATTGGCTATTGTCAGTTGGAAAAATATTAATAAAAATTGCAAACCATATTAATCCCGATCTCACAGAGAATGTCCAACTCTTCTTTTAATTGCTTTATAAAATAATCCTCATTTCTATGGCAGACCCTGATTGTTTTATCATTTATTATGTTATAATCAGCAAAGGTAAATAACGCATAAATAGTCAGTATCTGCGAATGGGAACGCCATTGCCAGGCGTATTCGCTGCATTTGAGCCCCCTTGACTGGGTTGATTTGTGAGGCCGGGCTGGTTGGCTGTATTCTGTGCCTGCCCTCCTTCCTTTCTGCTTAAGGCATCGAGCCGTTCCTGATTATAGGTCAGCATTTTCTGAAACCCCTCTAGACTCGAGATTAAATTCTTCCTAAATATTGAATTTGCTACTTTTTGCTGCTGACACTGCTGCCCAAAAATGATCCTTTTTTCTCAAAGTTATTTTTATCTCCCGTATTGTTATATTCGTTATGCCTATACTTAGCATCATTCTCTTGTATCTTATTGGCAGATCCGATGTTATGCTGACTGTTTCTGCCTTGCGAATTGTTGTTATTTTTATTCGATAGAAGAAGATAGAATTCAATTTGCGCATAGTCAATGGAGTCTGCGCTGATTATCTTATTGAGATGGTTCCACTCCCTCATGATCTCATCATTTTGGACAACGGAAGGCATGACAGTTTTTTAGAAAAATGTTCGAAAGACCTCGACTAGCTTTTTCTCGTTCATTATTAACTACGAATTATAATTGATTTTCAACAAACAATTGCTCATCATTAAGAATACTGAAGATTGAATACAATTATAATGAGTTTGGAGAGAGCAATTGAGAGTTATTGGAGATATTATTATTTTTGATGGAGAATCAACAACGGGATATAAGAACGAGATCACATTTTGATATTACCAAAATTGAAGAAAGAATGTTTAATTTATATTCATTATGCTTTTAAAGTTAATCTCGCTTAATAATACAATTGTGGACCAATAGACACCCATATCACTCATTTTCCAAATATCGCAACTGGTGATAAAAATCCCATGGCAAGTCCCAATACCATGATGATTACGATGGGAAGGATGCCAAGACTTCCCTTCTTATCTTTTTTAAAATTGGCCTGAATAGGTTTCGCCTTATAGGCACTGACCTCTTCTTCCAAAGTTTTCTACTTATGATATGGGTACAATTCTGTCTTCCTTCTAATTGATCATCATTGTGAGGTTTAGTTTATCGTTTCGACTTCCATTTTCCACCAATAAATCAAAATACTTACTCTCTTCGTAATTTGGACCATAGATGATCTGAATTTTTTCCTCACTGGCATGATCGACAATCTCAGTTATTTTGCATGTACGTCCCGATGAATTATTATCTGTACGGTAGCCTCCTCATTTGCTTTGAGCATGCCCACATTGCTAGGCTTTATCGAAAATTTATGAGTAGTTGATACTTTAAACTTTGTTAGAAGTCAGTACCTTATAGTAGCAGTTTGTGTTGCTGGTATTTTTGAGAGTGAGAGTGGTGGACAGGTGTCGATCTGGTTCGTAGGAGAAGGTGAGTATGTTTTCTGGTCTGAATTGCATCAAATTTATAACTTAAATGAATTTTAATAACAATTACAATCAGCTTATCCTACTAAAGTTTGAAGGTTCCAGCAAGATTTATCCTACCTGCAGCTAGATTAAATATTTTTAACTCTTCTCAATATAATCATTAATAAAATGTCAAGATATAAGACACCCTTAATAATTGAGTATGCTACCAGACAAAAATTAGCTATAAAATCTTGCAGGTACCAACTACCTTTTAAAAAGGATGAACCATTCGAGGATCGTTAATTTGCGCTCGTCAAAACTGATAAAGATTAATTCATGATTACATCCGATATTAAACTGCCGAAGGTAATGACGATCTTAAACTCAAACAGAGCCAGTCAAGTATAATCTCAATCAGTGAAGCGATCTTCTGTCGGTTTGTAATTTGAAATCAACGAAAATGAATAAATACTG
>Ga0302186_10000341_pt1 | contig 42536 bp, 44 predicted proteins | sample II_Bog_E1_2_FD_198782 | JGI IMG/M metagenome (GOLD analysis project Ga0302186, IMG submission 198782) | Peat permafrost microbial communities from Stordalen Mire near Abisko, Sweden - II_Bog_E1_1 | ecosystem: Environmental > Terrestrial > Soil > Wetlands > Peat | place: Sweden: Abisko... | reverse complement strand
TTATACAAATATAATATATGTGAATCCATTATTTCAATATGCCCTTAATTATTATAAATCATCATCTTAATTTATTTCTATCTCATTATCCGAGAAAATTCTTTCAATTAAGAGTTAAAGTTTCAATAATATTACTGGAAGAGGTTTTGGTAAGTGGATTATTATTTTTAGGAATTAAATTTTTATCAATCAATTTACGATGAACGGGTTTAATCGATATTTATATTTGAATTTGAATTTAAATTTAAGTTTGAAATTAAAGTTATGAACTTCTAAAGCACCATTAATCTGCTCGATACCCCTCATAAAAAAGTTAAACCAAACGAAGGCTCTACCTTGTAGCACTCATATGTTGCTAAATCCTCAAAATCTTCTTTGATGAATAAAATGAGGAATGGCACTTTGAAACCCAGCAAAGAATAGAAACAGCCATTTATAGTTGAGGTATCCAAATTTGAATTACCATTTGAATGTCATTCTTATCCTAACATTGGCAGCGCATAAAAAATGGATGAGGAGGTGCTTGATTAAATATCAGATAAAGTAATCCTATCTCGAAGATTGACGTGCTTGGGTCAATAGCCAACTTATAATGACTAGCTCATAAATACTCTCAATCTCTGTATGAATATACCTATTTAGATAGAAGCAACTCTACTTTTGATCAAGTGCGCACTATTGAAGACGTTAAATTAGGGGACAACATTTACCTCAGGCCTATTAATTCTCAAGGAGAATCTCTGAAGGATATACGATATTTTCAGAATTCAGACTAGGAATATGGATCAAGGATTGATCAGGATTATTAAATTTAGAAAAATTTAAGACTGCATGGAAGACATCATGAAAACTATATTTGTCTCAATAAACTCGAAAGAATTTTTTACTATGTCAAAAAAGTAATCATTACATGGGAGCAACAACAGAATTTTGAATTTGCCCAAAAATTAGCAAACAATCAAATTAAAATTTATAACAAGGATCAAAAAGGCCATTTTATCAGATTTTATCAAAGTTGGCTCGAACACAACGCTCTCTTTATGACTTATGAAGTCGCTGCTGAATCTTTGGAGGAATTAACGAGGGCTCATAATCGATTGAGAGAAGTTGAGGCTTGGGATTTATTGCGGGATGCAGCTCAAGCATTGAGGTGGCTATCATAAACAATGAATATGCCCCACTTGAATATTAAACCTGGAAATATTTTAAAATGCCAAAGAAAGTATAAATTAGCTGATCAATACACCGATCCTTCCATTTTACAGATGTATTTACGATAGCAATAAACTAAATGGAAGGGATGGCCATATTTGGCTCCCTAAATTCGAAATTATTATGAGTTGATCTCAGGTCTTGATCTAAACAAAAGCGATATTTATTCTTTGGGAATGTGTCTCATAGAAAATCTATTGGGTGATAAATTCTTTCCTCGAGAAGGAAAGGCCTTACGAATTCATATTCAAAAGCATATGCATAATTATTCCCCGGCTTTGACAAAGACATTGCAGAGAATGGTGAATCTCGACCCATCAAAAAGGCCAACCGCTTCATAGTTATGCCAAATCGGTCGAAAGAATGACTAGAAAAAAATGGTGGACAGGAGAAGTCTATCAATATGATAATGATAATGAAATAAACAAATTTTATTCAACTCCTAAACTACCATAATAATTAAATGATTATTGAATGATTCATTCATTCAAGACAGTCGATTATAATTTTGTTTGGTTGATCTAGATGTTTGTGCTTTTTTATTATAATAACTTTCTTTTATTGTATATATATATAAATATTGTAGATTTGATGTCGACTAACAATAATCGGAATCTGAAAAAGTTAGTTGCGTAATCTGATGAAGGTTTAGATACTTTCCTAAATTTATTTACTGATGTTCCTCTGTCATCTTTGTCAATTGAACACGATCAAAGTGAAAATAAAATATAGAACAGCCTTGAATATGAAAAACTATCTCCAAAAAATTCAGAGAGGATCTAAACTGGGTAGCATCTAATGGCGTCTCCATCAAAGCGTATGAAAACTGGATTATACAATACCTTGAAAACGCTGAATGACAAGAAGCGATAAATAAAAATAAGTAAATAAAAAAAGAAATCACAGATAGTTGAAAACAACACTTTGAAGAAAGAAAGAGTGTTAAATATATGCAAGAATGTTATGAAAAAATTGAAAAGAAACAATGTGTATGAATAAGCTCTTTCTGAGCAGTAATTATAACAATTTTAAAAAGAACAAGTGATAAATGGCTTTGAGATGAGTTAAAAAGCTAGATAGATATGGGACTTTTTTGGAAGCCTAGTTATGCTTCTAATGTTTTTTTGCCAAAGCTTCGCCTTTGTTTTCAATTAAATTATGACTAGTCAAACCATTCAAACCATATTAGTTATGGGAATTACGTTTTTCTGTGGATAAATTTGTATTAATCTTTTAGTTGTCAAACGATCGGATGGTCAAAAAATTAGTGTTCTCAGATAAATCATCAAAGAATATTTAACTGGACAATTTATTCTAGATGGTTCCATTTTAATCTCATCCATTCTGCTTTTTGTAACTGTCTAAAAAACTTTCAATGACTTACTGATCAGTCTTTTCATTCTAAAAGTGTCCGACCTCATATCCAAATTGGGCCATCTATAAAAGATGATTTTTAAAACTTTCTACTATTAACGATATTGGTCTTTGCTGAAGATTATGCTATTCAACTTAACTTTTGCACATATGATTGCAATTGCTCTAAGTTTGATGGCCAACGAAAATCCAAATCAAAACTGGTAAATTACAAAAGGAATACAAAATTCTCCATGGGTTTAAAAATATGTATGGTCATACTATTGGGCCACAACCATTATGCTAACAGTAGGGTTTGGAGATATCGTTCCTACAACTTACCATTAAGCAATTTGGGTTATTTTCATTGAGATTATTAGCTGCATTGCTTTTTCTTATAACATCAGTTGCTTAGGAAGTCTAATTGGAAGCATCCGTTCTCAAGGATAAGCTGTTAGCAATAATCATAAAATTTTTGAGAATATAGCGAGCAAGCGTAGACTTTCTGATGAGTTGACCTAAAAGATACAACACTATATTGATTAATCAGTAAACGTCAAAACAAGATTCAACATCGAATAGTAAAAGGCTTTTATCTAAACTCTGCCATAAACCTACAAAAAATAAGTAAACTGTTAAACAAACAGAAATATGTTAAAAGTACTACCATTTTTTGGGCATTTGCTCGAAAGAACTATTCACAAATTATCGGAATATATTGAAAGAAATATTTTTTTCCCAGAATAAACTATCAAACCATTGAATTCATATTATAAAATCTGTATTTTATAGAAGGGAGAAATTGGATACACATGCAGAAGACAAGTCAGTGGTTTAAATGGAACTTCAGTCAATACTATAAAAAGAAAATAGTTAGATTTACCTTTCCTCGTCTGTTTTGATTTTATTACCATGATTAGGAATAACTTTTAGATTAAATCAATCAACTATTCGATAGTTCATTAACTCACATTTGATGACTTTAAGAGTGCTCTCGGAAATTTCCCAAAAGATTACGAATATTACTGCTTCTTGCGTGATAGATCAAAATATATCATAGACTAATACGAATGCATCGATTGCGTAAAATGTAAGAGTAAACATACTCACTTTTAATGTCCAAAGTTTCATTTTATTCCTTTAAAATAGCATGTGATACAGAAGTCATTTACTAAAAAAAAATAAGAAAAAAACAGAAGAGATAAACATTTTAAACGAATTAAAAGAATGGATATTTGCGCCCTAACAGATTAAAAAAATTGTGGAAGGGCTTCTCGGAGATATTCTAATGAGTAGCTGATCGACAATTATTAATCCAAGCAAGGGGGACCTATTTTGTAAGACCCCTTCTAGACGATGAGTATCACAAAAACGAGAACTAGAGTCAATATGCCTACCTTTATTGTATAAACTCAATAACAGCAATAAAATTTCTTTGATTTTATTAACGACATTGTGAGTGCAACTATCAATAAGGAAATAAAGTAAAAAGACGACTTGCAAAAGGATGAAATATGGCTTTTAGCCTGTGACTCGGTGAGTGAGTATAATATTTACTTTCCTGATGGAAATGTTAAAAAAGTGGCGCAAAGGATAAAGAGGATTACTCACAATCGATAAAAGAAGGAGAATGATCATTAATCTGTAAGTAATACCTAATAACGAGAGAATAATTCCTTTTTCCTTTTAAAAGATCTCAATTCATGATGTATATTCACATTAAAAATTAGGAAATCCATTTTCTAAAGACAAAACATGATTGAAGATTATATCAGGATTATCTTTACATAAAATATAATTTAAACAATAATCATGATTTATTGGAATTTATGAAGCTGATAAATGTCAAATTGCATAATAATATCAATAAATGACCAGAATGCATTAAATGACCATCTTAAACTAATCATTTGTAGCTTGGAAAGTATAAATACAATTTTTGATAACATATAATTTATCTTTGATGAGTCTGTTTGCCATAATATATATCCTCACCTCCTTTTCTTCATACAACTACTTGAATGAACATAGCTTGAACGTTTCTGTACTCAATCCATCCAAAATAAATGCTTAAAATTTTAATTTAATCGTAATCGGCAATAACATCGGAGACATTTATGTCTATAGTAAGCACGCAAAACTGTTAAAAAGTCATTAAAATACTCACAACAGTCGAATTATAAGCATTTAGCGCTATTAAACAAACTAAGATGACGAATATGTTACGATTGATGATCATGGATTGATTAAAATATGGGACTAAACCTTCAATAATACCAAATTTATGCTAAATCTCAACGTTTCTGTACTAAACACAGCCATTAGAGAGGATGAAGATGACAATATTAATCTTTTGGCTCTCAACATTGGAAACTAAATCATTGAATTTTCATTAAATTAAAGAACCTAAGTTGGAAGATACAGTCCCATTAACATCAATGACACTTTTCTATCAGTAATTTATCATCAAAATAATCTGGTAGCTTCAGATTCATCTTCTAATTTATTGATATTCGATAGCAATAGAACTCTTGTCAATCAATATTAATCTCCTAAAGGAAATATTACCCTATTGAGTCGCCACTAACATGATGAAAATGATAAATAGGATGATGGTATTGGAGTAGCAAACAAATCGTATTTAGTTCATTATAATTTAATCAATGGAATTGATCAATTTACTATTTCAGGGCAAAAAGAAATTACATTACTACACGTCTGCAAAGCCAAGAGGAAGCGATAAAAATAAGACTTGTTTGCAGTCGGAAGCGCGGATGGCACTCTTCAAATTCGAAGTTTGTTCAGAGTTCATAACATTTACACTTACTAAAGCGGAATTATCGATTTATTTTGCAAATAGGACGATTTGATTTTGCTTGATAAAAACAATAATATTCACTTCATAAACTTAGACCATTTTGAACATAAGATGGGAGGAAAAATGGTCTACATCGCAGCAATTATCTTTGCAGTTGCCATTGTTGCTCTTATTATCTGTCAAATTATCAGAAGAAGGCAAAAAAGATTGTAAGCCAATAAAAGATAGGATATTTAACTGAATTAGGCGATGGTTAATGAATAAATTAAACCTTGATTATTCATAAAATTTATCATCTTTCATTATTATTGATTAAAATGAAGGTATTAGTTTGAAATGGTGTTTGATTAAAATTTAAACTCAACTCTTCAGGTTGTAATTTTTAACCTGCTAAGTATGATTAATTTAAATATGCTACAATATAGCTCATTTATTAAAATATCTTATTATGCAGTTAGATATGACCAAAATCATCTTTCTCCTTCTTATAGCCTTAACCGTATCTCTTGACAATGGTCTGGGGAAAACTCCTCCCATGGGCTGGAACTCTTGGAATAAGTTTCACTGTGACATTAACGAAACTTTGATCAAGGAAACAGTTGATTTGCTAATCAGCACGGGATTAGCATCAAAAGGTTATCATTATGTCAATTTGGACGATTGTTGGCAGATTGATAGGGACAAAACGACAAATTAGATTATAGCCAATAAGGCCAAATTCCCTTCAGGAATGGCTGCTTTGGGAGAATATATTCATACTAAAGGGCTTTTATATGGTCTTTACAGTGATGCAGGTTTCAAGACATGTGCTGGATTTCCGGGAAGTCTGAACTTTGAACAAATTGATGCCAATACATATGCCAAATGGAAGTAAAGATTATCTTATTTAGAGTTGACTATTTAAAGTACGATAATTGTAATACTGATGGATCATCAACAGGACTTAGATATCCTAAAATGAGAGATGCCCTCAATGCTTCAGGGAGACATATATTCTTCTCTATGTGCAGCTGGGGAACTGATAATGTTTGGGAGTGGGCTATGCCAGTTGGTAATTCATGGAGAACAACTGGAGATATTGGTGCTAAATATTCATCTTTCCTATCAATTCTATAAAAGCAAAAGGGATTATCTAAATATTCCGGAATTGGAGGATGGAATGATCCCGATATGCTTGAAGTGGGAAACGGATTGATGACTCACAGTTAATATCAAAGTCATTTTGCATTTTGGGCTGCCTTAAAGTCTCCCCTCCTCATTGGTTGTAATCTTAAAGGAATTACCCAGCAAACTCTCTCTATATTGGGTAATGAGTAAATAATCGCCATTAATCAAGATCCTCTTGGTAAACAAGCAGATTTCCTTTATTAATAAAAAGATGCCTTGACTCATCATCGTTAAATTTGGGGTGGATAACTCAGCAACAACAGGTATGTTGTAATCTGTTTTAATCGTAACGAGATAGAGACAGTCTGCACTTTTAATTTGTAAAAACTGTTCCCTGGCAAAAAGGTAACAGCAATTCGTGAGGTGATTGATCATAAAGACGACTCAGTTCCCAAAGAATCTACATTCAAAAGCAAAGTAGTGCATGCCCATGCAGTAGGCGTCTATATCTTTACCTTCGCAAAATGATCATTCATTCATCAAAAATCAATAGAATATACAAATTAATGCATTGATTCAATGACCTTAAATGATTTGTCGTCAATTATCAATTCTTATAAATATATAATTGCGGTATGATTGGAGAATAATAAGCTATATCCTAAGCCAACACTACGAATATTCTCACGAAGGTCGAACTCAGATAATAGCTCGTAACTATTTTGAAAGTACTCTCTAAAAAAAGTCCAACTAATCAGTAGCTTTCCTTTTCTCATAAAACAATTGCTGACTTAATGAAAGAATAGTTCTTTTTTGATGGTCTTATTGGGCTGATCATCTAATTTCAAAATAACGAAGACCATCCAAATATTTCAACTCTGGCAATAACTACTCTTTCCACATATCTCCGCAATCAACAATCCAGAGGAACTTTAATCAGGAAGCAAGACAAGTTCACTTTAAACAAAAAATTAATTTAAACATATATGAGGGAGGACATTGAAGAATCGCATCGATTACTTCTCATCAAGCAGTATCTGCAGTTTATATACGCCCCTGGAAGTATATATTTAATTATTTAGTGGAGACTATCAGAGGGCAGACCATTGAAAACATATGCAATAGCTTCAACTTAATAGTTATGGATTTGGAAGATAGAATCATGAAGGATGACCATTTTTTCTTTAAGGATGATTTTAAAAACATAAACAAGTGTATTCCTCTTGCTCAGATATTGCTAAAAGGTCCAGTCGAGCATATGTATATGAAAAATGTTGTGAGAAGCTTTTATAAGGCAGTATCCATACTAGCTGATAAAGCTATTGCTTTGATGCAGCAAACAATTCGGGAATTAAATTAACCTCTTTTCATCAAAATGTAACTCTGGTGTAATTCTAGAAGCTATATTGCTCTGAATTTGATAACCTTCTTTAAATAGTTAGTGCTGTTTTCATCAAATGACAGTCTATACCTGGTTAAATTTGAGATCATGAAAGATTTAAAACTCAGAGATATAGTCATAAACACTCTGCTAATTTCTATGGTCCCAAAAGGATCGTAACAAGTGATCACAGAAGTAGTAGTTGCATCCCATGGTAACAAATTTGTTGAAAGGATTAACGAAATGAAAAAAAGCTGTGTTGAAGTTATCGACTATTTCTCTCGCCTGGTTTTGAAGCACAAATCCTAAAAATAGATCAGTAAATAAGAATATGCAATTCCACTGTTCATATTATAATTTTTTATAACAAATGTGCCAAATATTCTCATCCAGTAATTTGAAACCCTGTAATATCCCAAAAAAGATATCCCCAATAAATAGCTTTACAAAGTCATCATGAAGACCATTTCGAACATTATAAGAATAAATAAATTTTATCAAGAGTCGGCTTCCCTTCGCAGCGCAATACTCTTTCGTCTATGCCTTCCACTGCTTCAAAGGAAATAGGCCTAGTAAATTACGTCTGCTGCTAATTACAAAAGAGTTCGGTAGGATATCCTAAATATGCATAGTATTGACGTGACTTAAAATGCTGTATGCAGGGTGCTGGAATCCTATGTGGACAAAATCGATGGAAGCTTATTATTTATCACAACTCATATCTACAACATGATCTAATTTCAACTCACAGCCAACCCCAACGTATTTTCAAAACTACCTGTCTAATTTACTGAAAGCTATTTCTTTAAAAATGCTGATTATATGATTCAAATTGAATGTGGACTAACTGCTTTGGCTCTACTGAGTTATATGGCACCAGGAAGGGAAGATATAGTGGAACTGATTTAACAGCTATTCATTGGTCGGTAATCGTTTCTTTTCAAGCATTCCAGTCCTGGAACGTTGAAATGCGCAGTTCTTCTCTGCTATACTTATTATGTGGATAATTTTTATCTAAATTTGATTGAAAAAACATCAGCAAGGCAAGATTTCCATATCAAAATTATTGAATACTGTTGTGAATACATTAAAATGTTTACTTCTTTGCCTGTTGACACTGAATTAGGCACAGGCTAAACTATTTCTCTGTAAATTGGAGCATTACAGGCTCTGGATTGCATAAACAACTGCATTACTCAAAAAAACTTTATTAAAGCTTTATTTTGGAGTGAAGGTGGATGGTCCGAGGCTTAAAAACAACAGAAATTCTTAAGTATTTTTGAATTTCTGCTGGACCAACTAAGCTTTAATATGAATATCACAGTAATAGACGCTTTATCTTAATTCTATACTTAAAATATTAAAAATCAATGTTAATTCGGTTCGTCTATTAAAAGATTCCATTATTAGTACAAAGGAGTGCCAATAATAATCCGTGAGTAGCTGAGCAATTTTATCTGCGAGAGGATATACGGCATATACAGTAACAAAATGCTGCCGAATAAAGAGTTAATGAAGAATAAAATAATGCACTTTTTATAAATTGTTATGACATGCTGTGAATTTCCAGATAATTTCATGAATAATCAATTCTTTTCACTGGAAATATAGAAAAATCACTATTGGGATGCCATGAGCTTTATGGATATTTATGTGAGGAGGATTGTTGCCTTTAAACATTAAAACTTGAACATAAATACGAGTATTTTGGATACAATTTTAGGAGCATGTATCAATATATTTGGAGAGATAAAAGAGGAATTAAAATTTCGTTGCATCTTTGGAATTCTATTAAACTTAATTGCTTTAAATGAAGAGATTATTGATAAAATGGTGCAGCCTCTAGGAAAGTTACTTATTGATCTGCTCTAGGAAGAATAATAAGGCCCAAATTACATTGAGGAGCTATAGATTTTAATCTAAAGAACTGCCTATATAAACATGATTGCAATATTTACTCGTTTTAATTCAAAAAATCAACTGGTTTGGTGCTAATTGGTCAGCTTCTTGCAGGGATTTCTTGAAAGAAGATCAACACGAGGAATCATTGCAGTAAGATCCAGCACTTATATTGGAAAATTGCTAACTATCTGCTTAGTCTGCCTTTTTCATATGCGCAATACAGATTATCTTGACCCTGAAAAAGCCAAACTATTATGGAAAAATATCCTCAGAAACAGTGAAATCTATACTTCACTTTCATAAAAGCAGATAACAGCTGCCACTTTGATCAAATTATTAACAAATCGAAATAAAATTGATGAAAATGATGAGGAATGCAATCATTGTTTAAAATTTATTAGTCTTTCCCTGTATCAAGCCTTTTGCTCGGCTTTTAAGAAAAACATCTGTGATGAAGACAGAGAATAAGATAATTCCTCTTCCTCAGATGTTGATGGTAGTGTGGATGATACTTAAAAATCAGATATTAATTATCGCGAATATACGATGAATAGAAATTAGTGTATGAAGAACCAGTCAAAGTAAAAATCTATCTTGTAATTCAAAGCTCTCTGTCATACCCTCAAATAGTAATCTCCATAATTTTTAAAAACTACTATTGAAGGTCTGTCACTGCCCATCCAAAATTTTATCAAGCAGCAGGTTTATTATTTCTAAGGAAACATTTCTGAGCAGGGGGGAATGCGTAAACTACTGAAAGTGAAGAAATGATATGGTCATCTATTTATTTAAATATAATTTTTTTCATCATTGATTTTGGTTCAATATTAAACTAAAAATAATAGTTGTTTTCCATTTTCAAAAGATAATTAGTTAATAGTCCGCTTAAATGAATTATGAGGGATTAGTATTTTATTTAGCAAATTGGTTGATCAAAAAACGATAATTTAGAATTTAGAATTTCAGTTGAATTTAGCATATATTTTAACTTATAAATGTGTTATCGCGGCCAAATATTCAAATAACGTCAATCAAAAATATATCTCCATAGTTTGAGTGATTGCAGTGAAGGTTAACAAAGAAATGAGTCTATTTTGAATATGAGTAAATGTTCCTACAAAGTCTTCTACGAAATTGAATTGATTTAGAGCATAACAATAATATTAATAAAGTGAGATTAACAATGATTTGCAATAACTGTTTGTAATCTTAAAAGAGATATGAGAAGATGTAGGCGGAATTGACCTTTTAGATCAAAAAATTGACTGAAGATAAGGCTTAGCAGAAATTAACGCTGTAAATGAATCATTTGAAAGAAATCAGAAGACTTTCAGATAAACTGAAACACTAAAAGGAAGAAAGATAGGTATAAAACAGAAAATGGATGGAAAAATACGACTCCACGGCTCTCTTCTACAAATAAAAAATCAAGGAAAAAGAGAAGTAGTACCAAGAAAGGATTAAAGAGAGAGCGTTATCCTTGACAAGAAATAATTAAAGATAGTATAAAGAAAGGTAGACTAAAATCAAGAAAGAAATTGACCAAATCAAGAATGAGAACGAGGAATACAAGAAGAAGATCATCAATGTAAAAGAAGAATAAAAAAAATTAATTTCCAAATTTCATTAAGAAGAAATAGGGAAATTAAAATTGCAATGGAAGTTATAAAAAGAATAAATTTAGAAATCACAGCAAAAACTTATCCTTTCTATTTCGGAGCACGAACAATAGGAATTGAAGCTAAAAACTAACAACATTGAGTTGGCTTATGAAATCAACAAAAAAAATGAGGAGATAGATAGCTTAAATGTAAAAATTGCACAGCTTCAGCACTGCAATAGATTATGCTGTGATTAGCTCAATATGAAAGAAAAGAATATGCTCATTATCCAGAGAGAGTACAACGACAAAATTAAAAAAGCTGAAAATGAATTAAAAAATGAGAAGGAGAAATTGGCCAGTAATATGAATAAAGCCGTTTAAAGCTTGTTTCAGAAACAACTAGAAAAATGTCAAAAATATGAAGATAAACTCAGAGGTAAAATATGTATAATTTAGATATGGAGCATAAAAGAGAAGCAGAATTAACGATGTATCAAAAGAACATCGAACAAGTTAAAGTGATTGCCGAAGACAAATAGAAGAAATGTCCTCCTCGATTTAAATAATAAATCAACAACCTCAAGGGAAAGCTGAATAACCGGGAGAAAGATTTTTAAAGGGCCCTCAAGGACATTCAATCATATCAACTGTAGATCTAAAACAAATAATAAACTTTTACTAAATTTTTAAATCCTCATCTGAAGATAAACACAAGCAACATCCTGGTCCCTCCAAAAAAGAAGAAAGAGTACTCAATAAAAAAGAGCAGCAGATTAACTGGGACTCGAGATAGCTTCAAATAATTTAAATAGGGTTCTTAAAAAAAATTCAGCCTGACTGCTTCAGGCGGGGATTTTCTAAATCACATAACTTCTCTATAGAATTTAGATCGCTTCAAGGATCGTGTAAGTAAAGTGTTTTGATGAATGTATTTCTTTAATTAATTATAAATTAATAGTTCTATGTAAGTTGATAAATTTATAAATCATCATTCATCAATCATAAATTCATTGCCTTTATCTGTATTTTTTTATTATATTCTTCAAATCAGATACTATCTCTTTGTCAAATTCACGATCTCCGTCCTATACGTTAATTGATTTTATTGTTTTTAGGTGAAAATGATTCAAAGATGCATCGAGGCTGAATTGGTTCATTCCAAAATCATTAGAATTACGAGTTTTGTCCAGATGAATAACATCCGTTTGATGTCTTTTATGGCATTGAAAATCTCTAGGAGAGGATTTATCGTTTAAGGTCGGATTGAAATGACATTTCTTGAAAGGTAATTTTTGCATTAGTTTTTATGATTGAGCGTTATCGGCATTATTGGTTTTATCGTATGGAGAATTAGCAAATGACTGAAAAGACTCAGATTTTGAATATTAAATGAGTGGTTGATTTATGGTTGTTCGATTACCCAAATGAAATTTTACTCCTTCCTGAAAGATGGTTGGGATGGCCTCGCTATATCTTTTGGATGAAATTGCATTTAAGTCATTTTACTGATTTTTGCAACTCGAATTTTCATTGTCAATAGCTTATTTATTAGATGGAGTATTTTATATTTTTATCATATTTTGAGACATTTTTGAATTTCGCAAAGAATTGGGCATAGTCGAGGCAAAGCCTTGAGATCCAGCTGGAAAATTAGTTCTGTAAGGATTTTTAGGAGTGTTTCTCATGCTTAATTTTACTGGTTCTTTTATTAGATCAGTCTTTTTTATAGAATTTATTTGTTTCGACGAAGGATTATAAGAAGAACTTGAAAAATTGTAATGAATGGGAGGTTGCTAAGATACTGTACTTTTTTTGGAAGGGGAAAAAGGGGACGAAAATTGTGGCGATAAAGGAAACTTATCTTTCTTCAATAGCTTCACTGGACTTGAAGGATAGTTGATGGACTTCTTAATTAAATTTAATTAGTTGCCCAAGTGAGATTTATTTTAATTTAAGAACGAAGAAATTGAACCAAAAAATATTCTGTCTAATGAGTTAAATCTGAGCAATTAATTAGGCAAAAACTGAGAATATCTGAGCATAGGTTGAGTTGGGTCTCGGACTCCGTCAAAGAGACGAATAACTTATCTTATGAATGTATTTTAAAAAGTAAGGTTTTTTGGACCATGAGGGTTTTGAATATTCTTGGTTATCTTTAAATCTTCGTTAATCCATACTTTAGGGTAATTTTGTTTATTGAAAAATATTAACTTTGAGGTTGGGGTAAAATATCCAAATTTTTAATAGAGAATTTCGAATCCTTTCATTACAGACCGTAGGAGAGTGATGCCATCTTGAAACGAGGATTAGTAGATCTAAAATAACGTATATTCCGGTTTTTCCACGAAATAACTTAAGAGAGAATAAGAAGAACACATTTATTTATCTTAATTAGTGGAGCAATAGTCAACGCTGACTACATATTAGTCGTTGACTCTTCGAAACATGTAAATATCTTGTTCATACTAAATATCAGCGATGGTTCCGATTATCACATTATTCTTGAGATACACTTTATTGTTTTGTGTGTTAAGGTATAGACCGCGATATTAATCGATTGGCTGGAGATACTTTGTCTCCTGGTACTGCTTTGGAAGTTGTTTATTGGCTTGACCCATCGAATAGGAAAGAGATGGAATAGTTATAAGTTTATAAGCTGTTCCAAAAGAAGGTGTAGGCGATTCTAAATTAAAAAGAAAGTTTAATGATTATAATTAAGCTGACTGAGTTAAAAATTGGTAATATGAATGGGAGTATTTCTTCTGTGAAATCATAGTTATAGTTTACATTTCCTAAAACTATATCCTTCAAATAGACTTGAAGACATATATTCAACCAAAATAAATAGATATTTTTTCGTATTTCCGCTTTTAAAAAATGATAAATAATTAGTTTTTTAGTTTTTGCGTAAAAAAACCATTGCTTTACATTTCTAAAGCTTATGTCAGGATTTATTATCTTCACCAATATTAAATTTTTCCAAGACAAATGGGCAAGCAATATTTTAAGATACTCTTTGGAGATATGCCATATCGTGTGTACTTTGCCGACTTGATCAGAATATGCAAAAGGGCCAAAAAAATACGACCCACCATACCCAGTTTCGATACTCTAGACTTCAAAAGAAAGGATAGTGCTAAGTCAGAGAAAGACGACGAAACACAGCCCGACGAAGCATCTTATAATTGAATATCGATGCCAAATGAGATGAAATGATCAGTAAATAAGTTTATTTGCTTAAGTTGGTTTTCTATATATAAAAGAATCATCTCTCGCTGAATGGTAAAGTCTGGCAGCCATAAAAATTTGAAGAGAGCAGAGTTAATTAAGTAACAGGTATCTTTTGTTATTTAATGGTAAAAATGGTCGTAGATGAAGTGCATCATACAATCTTAATTGTCAATTACACAAATCAGTCTGTCTAAAATTGATTGCTTTCTTCGACATAAATTGGCCTACATATCCTTTTTCCTCATACTATCTTAGATACCCTGTTAATTTGAATCCAAATCAGATGACAATAAGTAAGATAATTCTATTTAGTAAAATACATTGATAGCACTTGATGTGGACTGTGATGAATCATTTATACTGCTACCTTTCTAAAAGACATCTAATAATGCTCAATCTATTCATTCGATTTTAACAATTATAAATAATCAATAGCATTAATTGAATAATTTTATTTAATGAAAGAAAATTATAATCCATCTGTCGTTCAAACCAACAACTCCAAAAAATAATTCACTTCTCCTTCGATAAGAAAGGACCGTCCGAGCTCTCCCTATCCAGTTCCTGAATTGTTTTCGAGATAGAAGATCCTTAGGTTGAATGGAGAATAAATTATCAAAGCAGTTTAGACTCACGGATGGCGAGCCAAGACATCTCTACCCATCCTGAGGACAGTATCGTACTAGGTTTCTCCTTTGGTACATTTACCAGAGAAAAAACAGACCTTTAAGTCAGAACCATTTATCCATGGAATACCAAATATGGTAGTGGACGACAACAATACCAATGCCAAAATTATCGAATATGTCCGGCAGCATCCTGAAGTATCAGATTACGAGCTAAAAGTCAATATAGAAGAAGTAAGATGTCGGCTGTCAGACATTAAAATGCTGCCGTTCTCACAAATTGTTTATCTGTTAAAGGAGGCTTTGATTGGTTTTGAAGTACTGGTCGACCTCTTCGGTATTTTTTAGCCAGCTGAACAAATGCTGGCAGTAAATGCTCACGAGCATTGGAAGATGTGGATAAACTAAGACTACAGTTTAAATTACAAAAGCTAATCTAAGATATCAGAAAACGAATTTCTCTACAAGTTGCTTGTAATGTGTTAGAAGCATTGCATGCCCTCATCACAATCAAAAATATTTTTTAGTATGATCAAAGACTGCAGTTATTCAAATGACTGCACTTTTATTAAGATAATTGAAAAGACTAATGAGTTTGCTTCGGTAAATAAAGTTTATCAAGTCACAAAGGTGACTTTGACTACTGATAGAGTGTCAAAGAATCATGGAAATAATGGGCACGAGTCTGATCGCTTGACATCAATAAAAAACTATTTGAAGAAACTTGCCACTCCTATTTATTATAATGCAAAGGCAAAGTCAAGCACTCCCATTTCAACGCCAAATGTTAGCGGATACAGTATAAAATCAATTTCAAATTATGTAAGTCCGAGTTCGAATAAGCTGATCAGTCAAATAAGCAAAGTAGTTAATCCTGTTCCTCTTATTATTCCAAGCGACCCCAATATAAAAATTGAATAAAAGAATGATGATGGCAAATTTAAGAGCGCTGACTATGGTAAAGAATTGAAAAATTTACAAGTAAAAAGACTAAATCAATACCAGCAGCATCTTGTTCAAAATCAGAAGACGGCGGAGAATGTTCAAAGTTGCACTTCTCCAATCAAGAATATTTACAATTATCAAAATTATATGCATAATAATAATCCTTTTCTTACTCCCCCTTTGCATAACAACAGTCCTCTATCTCATAAAATCACATCAACTCCAATACATATTTCCCCTCCAAAACATAGACAGTAAATTAAACAGATTTATAAAGAACATCATAAGACAGGCTCCAAACTTTAAAATACAGTCAAAAAGTCAAGCACGAGGAAGTATTCCGAGCCAATAGTTAAGATGAAAAGTGTGGATGCACTGAATAACAAAAATAAACAAATTGGAGGCTCCAATATATACAATGAGGCACCAGCAATTAGTCTCATGAAAGCAAATAGCAAAAAATACGAAAACGTTGAACCTCCAACTCCTGCACCCGCTCCTTCTCCAGTAAAAAAGACTGTTACTAAAGAGTCATAATATCCAGATATGCAATGTGACAGCAGCCCTAATAACAGTTCAAGTACAAAAGAGATTCAAAATTCACAATAAATGAAGAACAGACAAAAGCAAAAGACTAACTATGCTAACTTGAAAATGAACGACTTGGCTGGAAATCGGCTGAAATACAATCAAAGTGTTATAAATTGTTATGAAAAACCTGAAGACAAGCCTGCACATGAGAAAGATAAGAATATGACAGTGAGCTATCAATTTCCAAATCGAGCCCACCAAAACTCAATAAATTCCTAGGCTTCTTAGAACAAGAAACAGAAGACAGAATAAAGCAAATGGAAGAACAAAATATCAGGTCTCTTCAGTGACAATGTTTCAATAAAGCATTTAAAGTAATCAGTTCAAATCAAAACAAAGGAGTAATAATTCTTCGAGAAATAGTACTTGAAAGATATAAAATTAGACAAACTCTAAAAATTTGGAAGGAAAGTTAACCATATAGTCATCGAGGAGGATGACTCACATAATTCGCAAGCGCATCTCAACTATTCTCATAAGCATGCACAATATAAATCAATGCAGCTTATCGAAGAATAATTAGAGGAAGCTAAGTCTTATCTCGATGAGGATCAAAAAAATGACGATATAGTGTCAAAATCTATCAGATCGCGACACCAAACTGTGCAGACAGTTCAAACTGTCAAGACCAACTTCCATAAAGACAAGAAACAAAATCTGCCACTCTTAACTAAATAGCGCCCTTCCTCTGAGTATGATGACGACGATGCAGACTCCTAGATTCCTGACGACAATGGTGGATTCGATTTCGAATCTTAGGATTATGTAATAAGCCCTTCCAATAAACAATGATAGTATATTCTTATATCTTATTTTTGAATTCAAGAATTGAAGAGGTTCAATGGATCAATTTATAAGGGAATCTGAAGTTTTTGCCAGCATACACACCCTTGCTTCCTAATTCCTCCTCGATTCTCAACAACTGGTTGTACTTTGCCAAACGTTCGGATCTGCTTGGAGCACCAGTTTTTATTTAACCAGTACACAAACCAACCACCAAATCAGCAATGAAGTTGTCCTCAGTCTCTCCTGAACGATGGGACACCATCACGCCCCATCCATGATCTTTGCTTTGTTCATAAGCTTGAATCGATTCAGTGATGGATCCAATCTGGTTAACTTTCAAAAGCAAAGCATTGCATGATTTCTTCTCAATTCCAGTGGCAATTCTCTTCATGTTCGTCACCAACAAATCGTCTCCAACAACTTGAATTTTATCTCCCAATTTTGCAGTCATATGAGTGTATCCTTCCCAGTCATCTTGATCGAAAGGATCTTCAATGGATACAATAGGATATTTATTAACGTAGCTTTAGTATATGTTATAAAGCTCAGTGCTGGTGATATGGGCCACTGACTTTGAGAGTTTTTCGTCCTTGAAATGGAGATCATACTTCTTTGTTGTCTCGTTGTAGAACTCAGAAGCTGCGCAATCCATACCAATCTAAACTAAACCCTGATGACCAGCTGCTTTGATGGCTGACTCTAGAAGTTCAAGAGCCTCAAGTCCATCATTGACATTGGGAACAAAACCTCCCTCATCTCCTACGTTGGTAGCATTAAGACCATACTTCTTCTTGATAATTTTCATTAAATTGTGGTAGACCTATGATCCAATTTTCATGGCATGGGTGAATGAAGTTGCACCTGTTGGGAGAATCATGAACTCTTGCATGGCAAGACCATTGCCTCCATGTTTTCCACCATTGATGACATTGAAGGAGGGAGTGGGAAGCACGTATTGAGAAGTGTTCTTAAGACTGGTCAAGGATTTGATATGTTGATAAAGGGGAACATTTCTAGCAGCGGCTCCTGCTCTAGCAACTGCCATAGAAACAGCAAGGATAGCATTAGCTCCGAGTTTATTTTTGCAATATCCAAACTCATTGGAGGTTCCGTCAAGATCCTTGATCATGTGGTTATCAATCTCAACTTGCTTCACAGGGTCCCATCCTTTAAGAGCGGGAGCAAGGATTGTGTTGACGTTATTGACAGCCTTGGAAACACCCTTACCCATGTAATCAGACTTGATTCCGTCTCTCAATTCTAGGGCCTCATATTTTCCAGTTGAAGCTCCAGATGGAACAGCAGCTCTGAAGAGTCCAAGATCAGTAATAACGTCAGCTTCGATGGTGGGGTTGCCTCTGGAGTCGAAAATCTGCCTGGCCTTGATGTTCTTGATGCTGGAAGCCGCAGAAACCACTCTCTTGGTAAGATATCTCAACATTTAATTATATCTAAAGTTTAAATTCCATAGAATAAAGCTACCAATATGGTTATCACTAATAATTATTTTACAAAAATAAAATAAGACAGCATTACCTAAATTTAGCGTCAATTTGGTCAAAACCGTCAGGTAAGGACATTGCTCGGAGCTTATGGCAATGAAGTATGCCTTTATTCAATATGAAGACAGTATGTTAATTTTGCTAAATTGATCAAAACTATCATTTATTGTCTTTTTGATTTCAACATTAGCCAACTTAAAAATCAGTAATGGAATTGACATTTACTAATTAATATTTATGTTTCAACTTACCAAGACTTTTATGTTTCGAAATCCTTATCAACTTGGAGGAAACCTTTGCAAATCATTGCAATTCAGTCCAAATTTTACTTATATTAAAAAGAAAGATTTAGATGATATTGAAAAAGCTCATGGAGTCACCATGATGGAAAAAATAAAAATGTATAGTAAGCAAGGAACACATATTTATATGGAAGGCTACAAATCTTTTAGAAAGGATATAGCCGGTTTCATCGAATTAAAAAAAAAGGAGTGGAAGGAAAATAGGGAGCTCACTAAAGAATAAATAGCACTTAAAAATCGCATGAGACAAGAGCTACATCGAATGAAAGCCATGGTTGTCATACAAATTCTTCCAATGAGTGGTCCTCTTCTCATCTATTACCTTTATACCTATCCAACTTCCATTCCCACCTGGTTTTGCATTGATTCTCTTCATGAAGGCTATCAGATCGAGTGTATCAAAAAGCAAAAAGATGCTATTTAGCATTTTAAAAAGCATCCCCTCATGATGTAAAACTTAAAATTGAGGTCCATGAAATTATCAGAATTGAAAAAACTCAGTGAACTTTTGTGTGGCCACTTCTAAGATGGAATTTTCGGGTATAACAAGATCATGAAGAAGGATATAAACTACCTCGTGCACCCGTACCTTTCTAAACTTCTTCTGATCAGAAATATGAAAAACGAATTCAGAGAAGACATCGTCCAACATGAAGAATTAAAAAAGCTCAGTTTAGAAGAAAAAATAGCTTGGAAATATAAAAAAGTTATGAACAATTAAAATCTATTGACATTTTAGAAAATTTAGCATGAGGATTCGGAAAATACCGAGACTGCTACTCTTGCTAATGCGGTGAAAAAACCGTAGGCAGAGGAAAGTCAACATTAAGGCCATTCTCGGAAGAAACACCTGCCAAAACATAAGTGATTGACCAAAATTATTTTATTGAGCCATCATTCATTCTACTTTTTGCTCCTTAAATTTGAAAAATTCAATACTCTTGGGTCCAATTTTATGCTGACTTTGAAATTTGGTTTGTGCGGGACTATCCTTAAACATTAGTGTGGATGTCGATCTATTCATGTCTTTTTTGATGGTTGACCGATATCCATCGCGCTCTGTCTGTGCACTTTTCGCTTCTTTTTTCTTCTCTTGCTTCATTGTCATACATAGAGATTGCGGGTGCATGACTTTGAACTTTTCATGAAGACAGGACTTATAAACTTTATCTCTCTTGAGCTACTATTCGAGAGACGTTATGTAATTAAAAGGAACTAAGCCGTTGCTATCGACGTACTTCTAACAAGCTTCTCGCATGTTGAAGTAGCTTTCTTTCCAAAACCCCTTCTCTGCTTCTGAGTTTTACAGCTTCTCCCAAGTTTCTTCTAGGTTGTGAATGAGAAGCCTACTCTTATGAATGAGGACGTCAATAACCCTTCTAAGTTGTTTGGGATCAGCTTCGCTGATGTTATCGAACAATCCACTGATTTATTCCTGCTGCATTGCTTTTATTATTAATTTAATTAACGATTATAAGTTGAGTTATTAGAGGGTGGTCCCTCAATGGGAATAATTGTAATTAATTTTAATATTTTATCTAATTTAATTTGCCATATTATAATTCAACTATGGAAAAGGAAGAGGAGGAAACTCTCAGCACCCCTGGAGTCATCGAAAAGTATCAGATATCCGCCAAAATTGCCAATGGTACGTGTTTGCCTATTTGAGATATCCTCACCAGACTCATCAAGAAAGTTGTAGTCGGCTCAAAAGTGTTCGAACTATGCCTCTGGTCTGACAACTAAATCTATGAATAATTGTCCAAGGTCTATAACAAGAAGCCCATCTTCAAGGGATTAGCCTTCCCCACCACTCTGTCTGTCAATGAAATCTGCGCATACAACTCTCCATTCCCTGAGGACTCTACCTCAATCAAGGAGGGTGATCTTGTAAAAATTGAACTTGGAGTTCATATTGACGGCTTTGCTGCCTTTGTTGCCCATACCATAGTCGTTCAATCAGACAAGAATGCATTGATCACTGGCCCAAAAGCTGATGTTATCCTAGCTGCCTACAAATCAGCTCAAGCTGCTTTACGTTTGATAAAACCTGGTCACTTCAACAACGAAGTGACTGCTGCTATTGACAAGATATGCACATCATACGGAGTGGCCCCTGTTGAAGGAGTCCTTTCCCATGAATTGAAAAAGCATCTTATCGATGGTAACAAGGTGATCCTAAACAAATAAACATTTGATCAACGTGTTGATGAACAGGAATTTGCTATTCATGACGTGTTCGCACTTGACGTATTTGTGAGTAGCGGGGATGGTAAACCCAAAGAGAGTGATGTCAGATGCACAGTCTATAAAAGAGCTATGGATCGTTCATACAACTTAAAACTTAAACAAAGCAGACAGTTTATCAACGATGTTCTCGATAGATATCCCTCTTTCTGCTTTAGTCTTAACTCATTTGAAGACCCTATTGTTGCTAGAATCGGAGTAAAGGAGTGTTTAGAGCATGAAATGTTGGTGCCATACCCCGTTTTGTCCGAAAAGGCAGGCACATTCGTAGCTCAGTTCAAATATACTGTGATAATTACTAAGGGGAAGACTAGCGTCATCACCGGACTACCTTTGGACGAAGCTCAATTCAAATCAGAGCATGCAATTAAGGACCAAGCCATATTGGATCTCTTAGCAGTATCTATGAATTAATTTAGTTGTCAATGGAAAAGTCCGAGCAGAAAAAGTAAAAAAAGAAGCAGCAAGAAATCAAGCCCGAGAAAACTGCCTGATGTTAATCTACATATCTACATATAATATAAATAATGTCGTTAATCACCCAGTTGAGATTTACTTCATTATTTATTATGAGCCCTATACTCCCAATTAATTGGTTATCTTCAAGTATTTCAAATCCAGTCATCATTTATAATTCATGGATGACACTTTATAAACAATTCAATAAGAACAGATCTACTAAATTAGTTAATACGATCACATAAATCCGAATCCTTCGCTGCCCCAAGCTAGGCAAATTCCTAGCTTACTTTTGAGTATCTACTTTGAGGGATAGTTAGGCAGATCAAGTTGATTGAAACAAGTGTGCGATTTAGGAAGTTGATGATCACAGGGGTCTCGGTGAATAGAGATACGTTGAATGCCATTCATGCCAACAATCTGAGAAAATCCTTCGACAGGTATCTTGCTGGTGCCTGTGATGAACTGAACCAGTTTGGCAAGGTCCTCTTGACTGTATTAACTGACGACTTCCCAAAACCAAACTATGATTTGATCAGTTGGATTATATCCGGAATAGTCAGTATTACTTTTCAAGTCATCAACATCGACCTCAGGTACTCCCGATATGAGTAGTTCTAATTCCTTGGCCTCGAAGTAAGAAATGCATTCCTGAGGTACAATCTCATGAAATCCCTCCAAGAACTTGTTGATTTGTGCTGCAAAATCATCACGCATCTTTGACAAGCAATACTTCTCTATATACTCTAAATAAATAAATTCATACCAATTTTGTTGGTTTAATCGACGATGGTGTTTTTTCCTCCCGGGACAAGTTCCTTTTCAATCCTATTACCAAAATTGTCATAGATGTAACTGAATGTGAACATGTTCTCATCAATGTTGTTCTCCTTTAGCCATACCATTGATTTATAAAACTAGTAATCTTGTTGCTCTAAATCTTTGAACTACAGTTCTTGCCCCAAAATCATCTTATAAAAGGCTCGAGTGAAGAACGCATCGATCAATTCGCGCTAAACAAGTGCCTTACCGATAAAACGACCAATGAACTTGAAATAATTAAGATGATCGGGGTTCACATAAGATTTAGGGTTGGGCTGATAGGTACTTCCAGATGATGATTTTTCGAAGAGGCAATAATTCTGATTAAAAATCTCACGCGAAACAACGAGGAACCACTCTCTTTTAAGACCTCCTGCATCGTAGCCCGGCTCATTAATGAAGGATACTTGAATACGCCCTTCTAACTCGCGTACTGTGCGGGTCATTAATTGATTGTATGAACCTTGAAAGAGATGGTTGCGATCAACCTCTATTTGCACGCGATGGCGAGCCTGTTTGCGTATACGAGGGTGGTTTCTAAATATAAACTTCTTGGTTTAAAAGTCAAGCAGGTGTGGCTTTTTTAAAATCAATCCTATTGGTTATTTCTCCAACTCCCGCCCAGTTTCATAGAGGTACTTTATCACCTCGAAGTGAGTTTGTTTATGTTTTAGCAGCAATGGCTCTATCTCAGAAATATTCTCCAGTGTATAGATGCTAAAGATTTGATTTAGGAATTCGCGGTATTTGGGTGAAAAATATTCTAATGATTGCGCATGGATGCGACGAAGGCAAAGCAGGTGAGAAAATTTGTACTTTAACAGCAAGCCGAGTACTTAGGTTTCTGGTGGTCTATCTTCGAATTACTTGCTAAAAATCTACTTGAGTCTTTAATTTTCACTAAAGTTTTGCAGGTTGTTATAGAACTATTTGGGCAAAGAGTCTCTTCTCATCAGCTGCACTATTTTTATCAAGAGTTAGTCAGGCAAATCCTTGGCTTTTTTGATTAACTCAGTGGCTAGGTCAGGATAGTAACATAATGCGAAGTACAACAGCTCAGTTTGAGGATCATAACATTCGGCCACTTTCATTTATTGGAGAATGTCTTCACAGTAACAAGCAGGATCTAGTTTATTGGTAATGAACTCTTCATCAGCATAGAGAGGACTTTTCAGGTGTTCATAAATGATATGAAGAAGATATTTTCGTATATTGTTTACACTCTCAACAGTGAGGTGCTTTCTTTCAATGAGATTACTTGTATCCGACATCTTAATCTCGCCACTGTTTTTGGTTGATATTTCCTGCTGCTTAAGTTAGAAATATTTTAGGAGAGTTATGATTGAAGATATGGTCTTGTCCTGTGTTTGCTTATTTTATATTAGGAGTTTAACTATTGACAATCTGAAGGAGGGATAAATAGTAAATATGCCCTAGAAAAGAATACGAGCTGTATCGTCACTTATCTTGGAAAACTATTATCGAAGGACTTTAGGATATACGACTGGATGTTTCACTTTTTGATTGTTAAAAGTTCTTTACTCCTCAATTTACTCTTCTTAGATTATGTTGCTAATCTGCTGAGTCCTGTATCGTTCGGCCTCCTCTCGGATAGCAGCTGGTAGAGTTTGCAAAAAATCAGGAGTAGCTTATAAAAGTACCTGAGTACGGGTTAGATGGTCCAACGAAGCAATAAAAGCTAGGTTTTCACTCTGCTGATCGACTACAACTGGTTCATTTCCTTGAGGGTTATTCGGTCGATTCCGATGAGCATTGTTACCCTGCTGGGCAATGTATTGCATGAGTTGTTCTTGCTGCAATTCCTCTGGAAGTTAATCGAATAGTTCTGCATCTAGGCCTACATCCTGTAAATAAGTTTGTGGAAGTCCATAGACTCTTAATATTTCTCTATCTCTTTGTGGAACTGGGGGTGGGACTGGAGGTTAAACTGAGCCTATGACCTGTTCAATCAGTGCAATTGGGATAGGGAGTTAATTGACGACAGGTACAATATTTTAAACGATCTCATGTTAAATTGGATTATTTTATTCGATTTACATCTATTGCTCATGCGGAACGTTTTCTTGGACATTTAGATCAGCAATGTTACTCAAGAGGGCTGGCATTGATGAATCTTCAACTATTATTTGCTCAGCTGGAGGATTGTGCACTTAGACAGGCTAGGATGGAATTTGTTGCTCTTGTTTGGGTAGTTCTGCCTTTTGCTACGATTTTGGAGGCTATTCGATAATCATAGCTTACTAGATTTGCTGTTATACAGGTGGGAGGACTGGTAGTACTGGCTGGATAAACTCCTGAACATGTTGGAAAATGTCAGAAGTATTAAGTACTCTTACATTCTGAGGTGGTGCCTCAGGTTCGTCTTCCCGATAAAGTCTACTAGCCATTCGTTCTAAATGTGCGATCATTTCTTCTCTATTTTAAGAAGTAAGATGACTGAGATTGAAGAGTCTGCGACTGAGTTCATTGGTAATTCTCCCTCCTGCTGCTCCCCCTTCTTTCTTTTTCTGCCATACTATTTCATGATCCAGGATGGATACAATTTCTGCCATTCTTTTTTCAAAGCCTGCCAGCTTAGTGACTTTAATCTCCACATCAAGGGGAAGATCTTCAATGATGACTTTAAAAGCTGAATTTTAATTGGGAAGAATGATGGCATTTTTGGGAACGTCTGCATCCTCGATCTGCGAATTGACTTCGATTTCTTCTTCAAAGCAGAGGTATTGTTAAAATATCCTGAGGATGTCTTCGATGTAAAAGTTGTTTCGAATGACTATGGGCTATATTTATTGCTATTGTTGATTGTTCTATTTGTTTTATTTGTTTTATTTCTGTTGGATTGGAACGATCAACTGCTATATTTGGGCACCTCCTCTCGGTTATGCTCCGTTTCGATTCACGAATCTCATGCGGACATTGTCCCCCAAAACCATCTCCTCTTCATTAAGATATTCCTCCTCTGCCAATTCTATCTCACTATTATTCTATCGATCCTATTCCTGCATTACTATTCGATCCGTTTTTGGTCTCTATTTCTATTCCACTTATTTTATGGGAAGTGAACTGAAAAAAGGAGATATATTCAGAAACTGACGATCAAAACTGTCCTCGTCCTGACTTCGGGTAAATTTATATTTGCGACGAAGGTTATCCAATAGTCTTCGCTTGTATTGAATGTACAAGAACTCTGAAACTATTACAAATTGTTTTGGAGATACTGTTGGTAGTAGACTTTCGTAAAAATTTTATAATGTCACTTTGCTGTCGTCAGAAATCAAGGTTGAAGCGTATTCACTAAATTTTTTCACTTGCAAAAGGTAAAGGCTCGAGAAGAAAGTCCAAGCATTTTCATCTTTGCTATTGATATCTCTCTTCAGCAAATGCTTAACAACTCTTGCGCAGGTATAGTCTCCGATCGAATAGAAGGAGTACATAGAAGATTAAGTTGACCGAATAAGCAAGTTTGTATTCAGAGTTAGGAAAACAAGTAGCTTATGCTTGCTTTTAGAATGATTGTCAATGGTAAGTAGCCAGTCGATGAGATTAGTCCCTTATATCGTTTCGTTAATGGTATAAGGAAGGAGTATGCGATAGTTAAGCAGTATTTTGTGTATCTGCAAGATTAAATGTTCCTGCTTATCTGCTGGGCTTTTAAACAAAATTGAAAGTAAGGACTTAATGATTCTCTTTTGGTTGTCCTTGAGAGTGTAGTTGATAAAGTAGCAGTTTCCAAAACTTGAGAAATCAAAACTGCAATCTTCCCGTCGACAATCATAGTAAAAGAATCTATTTTTGTTCTTTTTTTTCGTTAACAGTTTCTTGCTCACGTCATAGATTGCTGATCCCTTATCGTACTTCGAAAAGTTGGTTGCGAACTCTTTCATATCGATTTAAAGGACGTGCTCCTTTTCGGGAAGGAATGTTGCTAGTCTTCCTTTATAGCGTTCGAACAGATAGGTTTTGAAGTCTAACTAAGCATTCACCTGATTTAGTTTCTGATCGCATTCAAAAATGAGAGTTGTTAAAGGCACGATGTTATCGTGTATCAGATTTTATTCGAGGAAAAGCGTGAAGTTTCGAGTAATACGTTGCATGAATGCTTAATTTTTGGACTTGCCGATCTTGAATAGAATATCAGAGAGGTATTTCTGGGGATGACGATATCTGAAAGTTAAATCCAAAAGATAGTTAAGATAGTTTTTCATTTCAGGTGTTAAAATGTCGGACGGGCTGAATACAGGCAATGTGGCATTAATTAGAGAGAACAACTTGATTTGATTTTCCGGTTAGCTTATTCTCGGCAAAAAGCTGAGTATTTTTAAGTTGATTGCCTTGCTGTAAAAGTCAGTTTTGGCTCTTGTAACTTTATCGAAGGTGCCTTCCAAAATGCTCATCAGTATCTTAGCTTTGCCTGAAATATTTTCCTCCTTAGTAAGTTAGTCTAAATCTTTATAAACTTTTTCATTCAGATTATCGTATTGTTTAGTTTTGGCTTGAGGATTGAGATAGTCCATAAACAAGAAGAGTATTTCTTTTATTTCCTCAGCTCTTGGAAGCTATTATAATTGGAAGAGTTATTTGTAGATTCCCTTTATCCAAGTTCGAATGCATTTCAGCATTGTCTACTTTTCGTTAAATTTTTAGTAAGGCAATACTCCAATTATCAGGTCCGTGGACTTTTCATTCTATCTAACCGCTACATTTTTATGTGGTCCTTCGTTTTTTGATCTGTCAATAGCTCTTTGCATCACCAACTCCTATAGTCTCTATTGGTTATTGTCAATCCATTCCACAGCAAGGTTTTGATCAGGATAGTCGATGTTTTAAAGAGCAACTTAAGCTTAATCTCTAGGAATTCCCATTTGAAACAGCCCAGTGATAACATCTTACACTGTCGAAGGTCTTGACCTATATCTTGCTTCTGGGGGATTGTTTCTGATTTTCTCTACGATTTTGGTGGTTTTAAGTTTTAAAATTTATAAAAATTTGGAAATTAATTTTCTCTTTTATAACTTTACAATCATACTAATGTCTGCTCTTGCCAATTCCTTGCCTTCAATTAGTATTTCAGTTAATTTTTAAAACTGTTAGAAGTAGATGCCGAGTGCCATTTATTCTTTGGACTTTTAATTGTTTTGACCATTGAAGATGCAGGGTCCACTCAGGTTAACAGAGGGAAGTAGTAGTTTTTCTATGCTTTGCCAAATTTATTAATCGTTATTGTTGTATTCTAATGCTTTGAACGCTGCTCTTAGAATATCAGAATATCTGCCTCTGATCGAGGAATAGAGAGTAGATAGAAAATTGAAAGGAATAAATTCTTCCATCTTGAAAATAGGATTTAGTTTGGAAGTATAGCGACTGAGGGGTCCCAATATTTGTCTGTTGAGGAGATTTGTTTTCACATTTTTTTGATTGAAGCCAGCAACATCGTTAATAAATTTCCATTGGTTGACAAGACTTTCTTCCCCTCTTAAAATGGAACTGTACAGCATAGCAATATTGGACATGATATGTTCCTATTCCTTTACATGCAGTAATTTCGATGAATTGCATAGGTAATATCTTATATTGATCTTCAAGTCTTATTTAATCTTAAGTAAGGATTTACCGATGTTGACTCCGAATCTTATCCATTGCCTCATGTCACTTGCCTAATTATTAAGTATTGAAGTATACTCGATATATTTTGCCTCTAGCATGATAATGAGTTTAAAGTATTTGAAATAGATGAACTCGTTATAAATTTACTTATGTCTTTTTAGGTGCATAGAGTTGATGAGTCTATTGCTGCTGTATTCAAATTATATGAACTTGCTGATGGTATTTTAATTAAATTCAGATTCATCTTCATGTTTTATCTTTTATTCCTCCAAGTTATTGCTTAATGAGTTTGTCACTGCTACTAAAGCATCTATTTGTGCCTATATATGCGTCTAGATCGACTCATGACACATTTGAAGAATCCACAGCCTAAAGGAATAAAGAAGTGGCCAGATGTGAGCATAATCCCTGTAGAGTTGATATAGTAATTTGGCAATCCCATCAATGAGATCAAATGGAATTTTAGAAGACAGAATCATGGCTATTTTCAACATAAAGCTATTGTATTTTCTAATTGAAGGATGTTGACTATTATTGATTTGCTCCTTTTATATTTCCGCCACTTTTGATTCGAGAATGGCAAATAATTATTGGCTCAGCATCTTCTTAAAAACCTTAGAAATGGCGGGAGTGTCAAAAATATCTTCGCCACGATGAACAGAAATACTGAAATTAGGATCAAAGAGGGCAGTCAGCATTTTTTTAATCAATTGCTTATAGGAATCGCTTTACGCAATGACACTTTGACCCCATTTTAAAAGAACCACACTCACTCCCTTCCAGCCTGAGGTTGAAAATTGGAAGTTATCTAATTCTAGCATCATTTAGCATAGGCATTTACTAATTTCACTCTACGGATTGAATAGACCTGGAAATTAAGGATTTTACTCATTGTCAGTATACTCGAAGATAGAGAAGACACTTTAGATAGCTGAAATCAAAAATCTTTATTTGCTTGCCTTTTTATTACTGAGCCATTTATTGAGGATTCTAATCCATCCTATCATGAAAGTTTCAGTTAAATGAATTGGATTTCTATTGGCTCTGTATTTGCCACAGTTGTCCATTGCTTTCTAGAGAAGCTCAAAGGCTTTGCAGGTATACTTTATGCTGAAGAATTCATCATCGTAGTTGCTGTCACCGATAGTTATGAAAGGTAGTTCACTGCTTTAAAGCAGCAATTTAAAGAAAGAGAGATATTTAGTGAGTAGTTCGCTGTCCAAAGAACGCAGGTATAGGCTACTGCCTTCACTGACAAGATGAGTGAGCATTTGATAATTATATCTAAGTCTAACTTGGTGATTTTATATCACAGCTGGAGAGTTAATCAGGCATCGAAATCCTTCTTTAAAGGATAAGTTTTTAAAAACTGAAAATATGGTTTCCCATCCACAAAGTGAAGGATGGAGATTATCGACACTAAGATTATAAGTGTTGGTTTTATAATCACAGTTTAGGTGATTCTTCAAGACAACTTAATTGAATTCAGCATTGAAGATGGATAATCCATTGTCTAACATTTATTATAACAGTGCTTGATAGGGATAATCTTTTAGTTTATCAACAAACAGTTGATGAGGTCGCTCATTTTTGCTGTTTCTTTGTTTAGAAAATCTCTCACTTAGAATTAAGACATGCAATCTTGTAATCAACCTTTTTTCCTCATCAAAGTTAGCATAGGATTTCACAAATTTCCACTCCAACAGTTCTGCCTGCTATTCACTGACGAGCTTCAAAAGCTAAGGCTAAATTTCTTCAAATACTCTGACGAGGTTGAGTAGTCTCATTAGCTTCAAGAGATTAATGAAATCTTAAAGTTAAGTGATATTGGCGGCAATGGATTGATACGACCGGATGACTATATCTGGCATTTTTAGTTTGGTCTTGCTATCACTATACACGTTTTTGATGAAATAGTGCAAAGCTATTTGGAATGGACTCTCCAGGTATCGATTCTGCTCACTTCTATTTGACAAGACTTTGGCAATTTTTTAGCCCAATAAAGCTTAGAAATCACCTTTGATAATTTCTGGAGTTTCTATGGTGTTGTGTATTTTGCTGGGTGAGAAGGGAACTAATGTTTTAGGGTAGAGTCTGGTAATGATATCTTCAAAAGTTTAAAATCTGCCGTTGATGAGAGCTCGTATGGCTTCACTGTTGTTTTCATGCGAGTAATTTTCAAAGGGATCTTCTCCAAAAAAATTATTGTCCTCTTCAAACTAGAACATGTTTGACTAATTATTCTTATAGATAGGATCATCATTCCAAATTGAAATGCTCTGACCAGAATTCATCAATATTGGTTTAACATATATTTATCTGAAAAAATGTGGGAAAAATTCATTTGAAAAAGAGATTTTAAGGAACGGATGGAAATTAGTTCAATCAATTGTCAAATCAATGTTATAAAGATTAGGTGCTTTTTTCGCTTTTTTACAATATTTAAGATTCTTACTCTTTTGATCTCAATTTGCGGCTGAATATATTTAGACATACTTGCGATAGAATTTTTGTCTTTGGCTACTTCTTAATGGTTGATTGAGATAGGATAACTCAGAAAAAGCTGGAGAAGAGCTACTCGCGATAGAAAACCTTTTGGCTTCAGGAGGTATGACTATCCTACACTTTTTTTTTGATTGATTTAATGAAAAATCCCATGAGAGTAACATATTGCCACATTCCCATCGACTAAGATAGTTTGTTTCCAGTGTATCGATTCTATTCTCTATATCACTAAGTAGTTATTGGAGTTATTTCTTCTTCTAAATTAAGTTTTAAGGCTGCTAAGTGTCATCCTCAGTCTTCATTATCAAAATTTAGTATATATCAATTGACTGAAAAAGATTAATTCTCCCTAAAATTAATCAAATAAATATTTGCCCAGCAATTGAATACGATCTTATCATAATTTAATGATTTTGACTCATTATAAGCAACCTTAATCTTTTGATGTGCCTATATGAAAACCTAGATTAGTTAATAAAATAGTAATGATCATATAGAGTAGCGGTAGTATCCTATTTTTTATAGAAACTCGACCATATGTTGACAATTCTTATGAACTTCATGATGAAATCGAATCAGCCGCATCATCATTCGTTTCCAATTAATCTCATGGCATCGATTTTAAACCACTTTCTCTTTCGGACATTCAATGCTCTTCATATACTCATTTATGGTATCAACAGTCAAAGGATTAAAATGAGAAATGCTGAAGCCTAGCGGGTCAATTATAAATGCTGTATACTCCTAAAAGTATTCTGGATTCATCTTTTTTAGTAAAATAAAATATTTACTAATTTTATGGGCGAAGTTTATGTGCTTGAAGTACAACTTGAGATCGTGCTCTTCTTCAATATACCTCTACCATATTCCCAAACCGTTGCTAAAGCGTACCATTTATTCAGCACCACCAAACAGATTTAAATCACCTTAAATTAAATGACTAAACTAAAATTTGTACTTTATTAAGTTGCGATTTATTTGCGAAGGCTTTTTCTCCATCACCAGCAGATAATCAATAAAACCAGTGGCTTTCAAATAAGTATACTAAGCCTATATGAGATTTTTGAGTTGCTAAATAGTCTAGGCCACGTTTATTTTAGCCTAATAAAGATAGTTGCTATTCCTCTATTATTATGCTTTATTTTAGTTGAGTTCACCGTCAAATGACTTGGACTCAGCTGAAAGAGCATCTTACCGATCCTTTGGCACTTAAAGTAAATCCATGCTGGCCTCTCCATTCTTATAACTTTTCATGAAGCTTGAATCTTTCTGAACTTTAAGAAGAGCAAGTATCTCTTTGACTTTTAATTTGTCCATAGTACCTGAATCCTTCTTCTCATATTTGTTGATGTGAACAATGCCCTCTTTTTATTTTTCACGAGTTACCGAATGATGAGGAATTTCCTTGCTTTTCGACTGCTCATTGTTTCGAGTTTTTAAACGAAAAGTTTTGCTGAATGGAAGTTCGGTGAGACGGATAGAATTAATATTTTTAAATTCGCGGCTCGCCTTCATCTCTTCTTTTTTAATGTTGGTCTGAATCTGTTGCTGTGCAACAAGACTAGGTTTTTTATTCTTTTTTCTGATAGAATTTGAATCCAAATCTGGCATCTTTCTTTGTGAATATCGTTGTTTATCTTTTTTACTTGCCGGCTTTTTCAAAATTTATACTGGTTATTCTTCGTCCTCTTCGACTCTCTATTAAATTTATTATGCATGATCGAGATATTTATCTGTTGCTTATCGTGTTTTTTATCTTTTGTTTTGAATTCCAATCTTTTTTAGTTTGCTCTGCTTTGATGAGTTTGCTTCGTAAAGCTAGAAATTAAAATTATCTTAATTTAGGATAGAGTTTGAAGATATGACTACTTCCATGGATGGAGAAAAGATAGATAATTCTTTCTTCTTTGTTGAGCCTTAGGTTTGAGATATATCACTGTTGCCTCTCATCAACAACAAACTGTCCACGTTAAAGGATGATGACCTCCTCAACAATTTGATAAGTTTCTTTTTACTATCACTTCTCTGAGTTTACGTAAGATCTTCTTCTACTGGATTAGGATCGGTTTGAGTGTATTAACTAATACAATCCTCAATTGTTTTTGTAGTTTTTATATGGCAGGATGACTTATTGCTTGCGCTTTTTTATTTATTACTTCTACTAAAATCAATAGACTTATTTAATTATTGAGAATAACTTGGCAAATTGGAAGTTTGATACATTCGAGTTGAGTCAAATTCATACTGGCGGATTTTGATGATTTCTTATTTCAAATTTCTATGTTAATACCATAATACTTGACGTGTCTATCTTTCTCATGGATTTAGTTTTGCATTTTTTATGTTTTTAAATTTAGAGCCGATAAATCTTTGGACATTCGCCGCTCACTTTACAGTAATTTGATGTATTTGTCTTCAATCTTGGCTCGTCCCTACTTTAAACTCACTAGCTCGATCTATTTCTTGTCAAGATCATCTTTTATCATCTTTATTTGAGTTTCTTCAGATAGAATGATTTGGGTCTAAGTTATTGATGTGTTACTTGAACTTATGCATCCTAAACATTAACGTATATTTTCTTTTCAGTTTTCTTTGCTTTTTCACTTTTAAGAACTATTTCAAATCTATCCAGCATGGTTTGAATTCGGCTGGAGTATCCCTATCTGAACTTACTGTTTAAAATTTATTTAACCTCATCTAATATCTTTTTGTACTTTGCTTATAAAATCATTTTATCCTCCGTATCTAGATCTCCAACATCCAAATGATTGGCATGTTCTAATTCATTATCTTATATTTTTATATTTAGTTCTTACATTTTTGATAGACAATCCACCAGATCCTTATAACGACGAGTATTCACCGGAATGTTGATCATTTTGTCTTTCTTTTCAAGTAGTAGATTTATTTGATCAATGAAATCTTCTTTTTATTTTAATGCTAAGTCCTATTTCTCCTCCATACGCTTGATATAGGCTGGAGAAGACTCATCTTCTACAGTGTCTGGGTAAATCATTCCAAACTCTGTCTTTAGTCGCTTGAGGTGAGTAGCCTCATGATTTTATTGACATTCGGCACATATGTTAGTGATGTTTTTATGAGGTTTTAGGCTGTCAGCGTGATAAAGATATATGTTTTATCGTACAGTTTTCGAAAGATACTCATGCATCACCTTAAAAATTTGAACAACTCCTTCAAAGGCCTCGGAAAAATTTACAAAGCCTAAAGCCAACGCATCTTCTCCCATTTCTGAATGATGAAAACTGTACCGTCGACTGATAGTTGAATTTCATTAAGAGTATGGTCTAAATTTCGTAAGCTTGAGTGTATATTATGCAGTTATTGTATTTCAGAGAGCGGGGGTGCTTGTAAAAATGAAGCTAAAGCATGATACGCCCGCAATCTGTTGGCAATTTTATTATAATCCTTCTTCTTGAAACTAAGTTAATGATTTGTTACGCTTCAGCCATGGTGAGAAAGGCTGTTTATCCACTCATGAGTGTTTTGACTGATAGTTTGTCATTAAGTAAAAGCATTTCTATTATTTCCACAGTAATAAGAGTGATTATAAGTTTACAATTTGAATTCGATCAATTAAATATGACTACTATCCGTAATTTAATCATTAGTTGGTCACTTCATTTATTAAAGTCATCGTTTTCATTATCAACATTGCTTTCATGATCAATTTATTAATATTAAATATCCTTGTTTTTAAAGTTTATCATATATTAGTACCTTAAAAACAAGTCAATTATAATTATTAAACGAATGTTTAATTTATTGTCTTACTTGTAAATATATCAAACAATATTTCAATTTCAACTTCATCGCTAAAAGTTTTTAAAACTCAACTGGATGAAATGGTTCAAAATATTTACTGCTCAATGAAACACCAAAGCGGACAGAATATTTGTATTTAATTAATGACTGTTCGCTTGATATTTTTCAAAAATTATATAACTAAAATTCAATATAAAATTAGAAACAGATAGTGGATAAAATCACTAATCTAAAGAGCTAAAATCGAAGTAGTCGATTTTATAATCAGCGTGCATAATTTATAAATCGTTGCTAGAGAAAGGTCTTTACTATTTGGGGGCTTATTTTTTTTGGCAGGACCATTAAAAACGAGGAAAACATTTTTTAATAAACATCCTCCTATATTTAGCTTTTTTTATGGGTTTCATCTTACTGTCCATATTCTCCAACTCATTGCTTAATCTATAATATATGACATATTACTTAAGCTCTAAATCCATCAATTTATCCATTTTTCTATTCTTATCAAATTGATTATAACAAATTAGTTTTTTGATTAAAAGCCCAGAAGTTCTATACTGAACTTTCTCGAATTTAATAAGCCACCCAATACGATCCTCTTTTACAATAAATAAATGATTTTTGTTTACTCATCCAAAGACTCATCTAAAAAATGGATATTTTTATTTTTGTCCGATGTACACAAGTTTTGATGTTAAAATTCTAAAAATACCATAATTTACAAATCAACTAAAAGATCCGAGCCAATACTTCACTAATAAAATGAATTGTCAGTTTTGATTTTAGGTTTTATTATTTTTTCGGTCATTAAATTTTTATAAATAACTATTTGACTATATAAATGAGGGTACTTAGCTTTTTAATATTTTTTACTCAAATTAAAACCCTTTTCATAAAAGCAGGAGCAAACTTATTTTCAAATTCTATTTTTTTTATTTATTCTCGGAACATTAGAATTCTTTTAATCAGAGTCATTGTCAAGGAAAATGTAATTAGATAACTTTAATCAAATTTTATAACAAATTGGGAGATGAAACTTTCTTCATTGAACTTTTTGTCAGTTATCTGAGAAAGTAATATTGCGTTATTAAAACTTTAGGCTGTTTGAAACAATGTACTTTAAAATTGAATTAAGGTAAATGAGTCATAATGATAATCTCAACATATTAATTGTTGTCATCTTCAGGTGTTTTATATTCATCATTTATGAAAATAAGTTTTGCATTTTAATTTTAATTAAGTTGTTTTTCTACAAATTGTGACCTCAAGTTCAGTTTTTTTATATTCATATCATTGGCTTTTTTCAAATATTTATTTTACGGATCATATAAAAATTTGCAAAATAACTTCATAATTAAATTATTAAAGATGTTGGTTTTATATTAATGAAAGCAAAGGATTTATTACACAAAGCTGTCTTATTCTTTTTGCCACATTGAAACTGTTCCTATGATAACATACTATTGCTATCATCAAATTATCCATCACTTATGATATTTAAAGCTATAATGAATGTATTAATAGTTACCTGAATGAAGTTATCCAATATCATCGCGAAATAAATACGGAAGAAGCATCTTAATTAGGACATACGACATGCTCAAACTCGCCATAAATATAGAAACTATAAGTTGAAGTAGGACTACAACACGCCAAGGTCGACACATAATCGACTCTACATTTACTCAAACATGCATGGAAATCAGTTCATTTTACGCCCATCAACCTTCTAAACCGTATCAGTTTAGCATTCTGAAATTTTGAATATTGTAAAGTAGATTCATCGGATAAGCAATGAATAAATATACAGCCTCTGGTTAAAGAATAAGAATTTTAGTCAAACACTCTTTTTTCCAATGAATCGTAGGATCATAGACAATTCTGCGATTTTAATCTTCTTTCTCTTTATTTTTCTAGCTTTCGCTTGGTTGATTTCAGCTCACCATGGCGATAGTATCGATTATATTAGATTTATTTCAGCAAGAATAACTATATTTACAATTTTGGCCATAAGTAAAAATATATCAATCTAGTTATTGTCTGTTCCGTGATCTCATGTTCAACCATGCGAACATAGTACAAAATATTCGATTATGACCATGAAATAGTAAAACTCATGCTTAGTATTCTTGGAAGATATGAATAAAGTCTAAAAGGCAAGGGGGTGGAAATTGAATGTGACAGATAGATCACCTGGATATGTTTCAAGATTAAAGATTAGCGAAGAGAAGAATAGTAATTTGTCTAATCCAAATAAGCCCAGTCTGAACTGGAAGTTGATCATTCTTCTTCTATTCAATGATTTCCATCACTTAAAATAATAAAAATAAATAAAGAGCAACATCATAAACTATAAACTGCTCTCATATCGAATGTGTCGCTAAAAGTTCCAATTTGTCGTGATTGGTCCAAAACTCCTAAAAACCATGGCCAGATTTGATCCAAATCATTTTGAAAATTCTACACTTATCCACTTTCAAGTGCTTTATGGATACTCTCGAAGCGATCCACCACCTTTACAAGAGATAATAGACAATTTTTTAGGGCCTTGTTTTCAACAGTGAGAGTTTTCATCTGCTGCAGTACATTTTAGTTGGCCTCAATGATGGCTAGGAGGCTGCCGCTGTGACTGATCGCCTCAAGCAATCCATTCCAAATTTATTCTAGTTCAGCAAAAAGATAGGATTGTAGTGCTTTAACAAAATGATGGACTGCATTGCGCACTCTTAAAACTCTTCCCATGCCCTCAACTAAATAATTTTTCCAGGTAAATACTAATACCTCTTCGCAATGTCTCAAATTGAACAATAGATTGCTTACACATCCATATTCTTCCATCACCCGAGCAGTAAAAATACAATTCGTTGGCCTTTGAGGAATATAGAGAAGGGAAAAGATTCGCCATCCTTTGACTCCTCCACGATCACCGCTTCTTAAAAAAGTAAAGGAGATATTATCTCGTATGCTTTCTGCCATCTTTTGCGCGCCACTTGACCGCACTGCCTCTTCAATGATCCTCTCAACGTTATTTCTTGATATTTTTTATGAGGGTCGATTCAGCAATTCTCCCCCAAGTTAAATGAACTCTTGAATGAAATCTCCCTGCTAAAAGAGCATTATTTTTTTGATACCAGTTAGAGTTAGTTGAATCGATTGGCAAATACGCTAATGAGATAGCTGGGCAATACATTTACTACTTACTCTCTCGAGGAGATCATCGAATAGGGAGGATAAATACAAATTTACACTGCGGCCGGTTTACAAAGAATCTAATTTTATTGATTGCTTCAAATTAGACAATGGTAGGTTGGGCTGTAGCTATTAATACGCAGGTTTGAGTGTGAACACTCCCTTTGTTTCCGGATACATGTTATAGGGATTGTCATCAAGCACAGCATTTTTTTGGATGATTGGTTTTGCTAGCCTCGATAATCTTTCGCTGATGGTGTGAAACTGAACCTTTTTTGCTTGGAAAAAAGGTTTCTGTTTTTATTGCCCAGCAAGTTGATCAATATATTAATGTAATTGCTTGAACTCTTATTGAATGGCCATATACTGCCTAAAACTGTACTGTTCCTACTCCTTGAAGTATAATTTTATGAATTGGATAGTTTTGCCCAATTCAATTACCTTTTTATACGTTTTGCGGAACAGTTGAGGAACCATATCTTAACATATGATACGCTTAAGTTAAAAAAGACGTTATTATTCTATTTTTACCAGAGATTAAAGTTACAGAAAGAATCCTGAACCAATTCTCAGTCCTAGAGTGCCTTCGTCCATTTGCAACCACTCCTGACATAGTTAGAAATAAGCATGCATTAATGGGCGAAAGAGAACATGAACTAACTGTCCCTTTCCTGTCTGGCAAAACTATCTGTCGCATTCACGATAATACTCATTCAGAAAAACTACAACAATTCTTTGAAGCTCCTTTGAAGAGAGATTGTTGTCAAGAGTCATGCTTCGAAGTATGCTCACAATCAAATCTATTAATTATTGATGCTGACGTAGTTAAATGAGGAGAGATAGAAGAGTTATTGGCCTGCTTTGACTACATGTAAACTCTGACTCATTTCTGATTACATTACCTGACTATTGCTGGACTGTTTTTAGTTTGAAAGTAAAATCATCTGATAAGTGGTTCATAACGCTAGCTAGTCCTTCTGCAAAGGCTCGTAACAAAGGATTATTGAAATTATAAAGTGTCTTAGCTTTAGTCTTGATGGACAAAATTTTGTTGCTCATTTGGACAACTTCCTCAAAATAAGTTTTTAATGTTTGAGTACTGAGATGTAAGAGTTGAGTGGCTTGGGAGGAAGACTGAAACATTGGTTTGTCTTTTGAGTTATGTAGCTCGAAATGTAGTGAAGGCATACCAAGAAGCATGTGGAGTATACTAACCAGAAGATTACGTTCAGACGTGATAATTTCATAGGCATGAATGGTCAGTTTTTGTTTGGCTGAGTTAAGTTGCGAAAGACAGCTGGATTAGTATATTTCTTTGGCGAACATTCCAATTCAAAAAATATCAATTCAAAACAATGATTTGCACCTGGATATTCTTCAAAGGATGTTAAAATTAAAAATGCTTATTTGCCCATCAAATATCACTTGGCTAATATATGTTATTTATCAATAGCATTCATAATGGAGGGCGCATCGCAAGAGGAACAATTACTCAATCAAATATTAATCATCACTGATGGCAAGCAACAACTAAACTAGCATAATGTTCAGGAGGTCAATACTCTTATGGAAAAACTTAAAATAGTCTATGCTAGCAAGGAGCTATCAATACCCGCATCGGCTCTTACGCCCATGGATCCCAATACTCTTAATAATTTCCTCAATACTTAGACAGGCAAAACATAAACTAGGTTCAAAAAAAATAGAGTGAAACTGAATCTGATGCAAATTGCCTATCAAGCTCTAAGTGACTCATACCTTGCTGATCTAAAAACTCATTAAAAAGTTCACAACGATGATAAGAAAATAGGCCATTCGATGTACAGCAACAATAAATGATTGGTATATCGCAGTTATTCTTTTTATACAATTGTCGAATCATAGATAATTATAATCATGGGATCAGCATTAGCTGGGTAAGTTTGGACTCGAATTCCTTCAAATGGCTCAGGTCTAGTTCTACGGGTGGATATTATAAAATGACTTCAAGTTTAGACATCTTTTCGAAGTGTTCCAATCGATAAAAATCATCAATCAGCAAACTGTTGAGTTGATAGTAGGTGATAATAAAATCCAGCAGCAGCAAATCTGTCTTATACTTAAATGGCGTTTCTATTTAGTACTTCTCCTTCGTTGGATATTATTTAATTATTTTGGCCCATATCTTCTTAATCTACTCCACTGAAGCTTTTATTGCCACCATGCAGTTGTATTCTGATAGCATAAAATTATCGTTCAGGATGCTTGTCCAATTGTTTGTATTGTTTGTACTGTTTATAATATTCAATTTCTACATTAATCGCTTGTATCCACTTTTTGTTTTTTAGTAGCGAACCTCATATTGTTTGAGGATCTCCCTGAATTTGTTGGCTCGGTCTTTTTCCTATACAAACTCTCGCCAGTTATTAAATCCGAAATCACTCTCATTGTGGTGAAGTGAATTCTTCAGTGATTCGTACTGAGCAGCTAGTTGCCTGACAATAATAAATTTCAGCAAGAAGACAGAGTTATCCTCGGGATAATTGATTAATCTTTCAATCAACCGGAATAAATACCGCAGCCAATTGAATTGGCAAGATAGTTGCCTTTCCACCTTATTTAAATTGGTCTGCATGTTATCTTTTTTATCCTTTTGCTAGTTTAAGTTTAACTCCGCCAGATTGGCGATCAGTCCCATACCATACTTCTAAGGCATAAATAATTATTTTTTTGAAATTCTTTGAATGAATGGGTGTGCGTTTATCTCCTAATAGTTTAATCGAATTTATTTTGTTGTGAGAGTTCGCTTCAAAAATTATTTTATGTCCTCGCTTAATTATTTGTTTATGATGAATGGTTTCGTCATTTTGTCCAACAACTAAGTTTTGTTCGTGAAATCCCAAGGGAAATTGCCATGTAGAAGCACATATAAAATCATACCCAAAGACCATATATCACTCTTATGATTGAAGATTCCCTCCTTCATACTTTCAGGGCTTTGAAATGGGTTATACTTTGCCTACTTTTTAACTTCCTTCCCAACTTTTCTGCAATTGCTGAAGCCGCTGATCTTGATGATATTATCTTTGATGAGGAGGCACGATGGTTTTAAATTACCATGAACAAATTTTTATTCCGAAAGGTACCGAAATCCATTGATGACATCTCTAAAAATAGTGATAGCTTCCGCTTCTTTAAAACTTCCACGGTAGCTGAGTCTATTTTTAAGGTCTCCTTGATCACAAAATTCGGTGATGATGTAGCAGTTGTTGACTGTGCTGTAGATATCGTAGCATTGTATAATATTTGGGTGCTTCAGTTTTTTTAATGCTTCTGTTTCAATGTTAAGTATCTACTTCGTGAAATCAGGCTCGCGATTACGGAGATCGACCACCGTAATCACAACTTTATCTTCAGTCAACTCATTGACTCCTTTAAAAATATTCCCCTTGACATCCAAATCGAGGTGGTCGTTGAGTCCGTATGAATAGTTCTCTATCTTCTTCCGCATTTCGTTTCTCATTCTCTAAATTAGAAATATCAAAATATATTTTAAATTCATTCACATGATTTTTGTATTTTATTTATGATATAGAGCAGATCAAACTCTTTAGATTACTGTCTTTGTTTACAGGTAGTTATTTAGACCTTATTCGCCCAACTCACGACCAATACCGGAATCTTTGTAACCACCAAAAGGAGCCATTGCGGAAAAGGCATTGTAGCAGTTCACATAAACTGTTCCAGCTCTGAGATGTTTGATCAAATAATTGGCTTCCGAATGGCTTTCAGTCATAACACCGGCACCCAACCCATAGCTAGTATTGTTAGCTCGATGGATAACTTCATCTAAATCATCGAATTTGGTGATGCATTTAACTGGACCAAAAATCTCCTCCTTAGCGATGGTCATTTCATCCTTGACATCAGCAAATACGGTTGGCTCAACAAACCACCCTTTCTCTCCCCACCTTTTTCCGCCTGTAAGCTGCTTGGCTCCCTCCTTTTTGCCAATTGCAATATAGTTAAGCACTTTATCCATTTGCTCTTTACTCACTAGTGGGCCTTGGCCAGTGCTTGTCTCAAGGGATGGTCCAAGTTTAATTTTAGATGCCAGCTTTGCGGATTCTTCCACAAAGCGATCATAGATGGATGAGTGGACAAAGGTTCTAGAGCCAGCAATGCAGCATTGTCCAGCATTGAAAAACAAACTAAGGTTAGCTTGATTGATAGCCTTATCAAAATCGGCATTTTTTGTGATGATGTTAGCAGATTTACCACCAAGTTCAAGTGTCACTCTTTTGAGGTTAGTTTAGTGGGAGTTTCTCATAATATCGTAGCCAACTTCGGTTGATCCAGTGAATGCCACTTTGTCAATTCCTCTGTGTCGAGCCAAATGAGCTCCAATATCTCCATAGCCCGAAACAATGTTAACAACTCCTGCAGGAATACCAGCTTCATTTATAAGTTAGGCTATTCTTAAAGCTGACAAGGGAGTTTGCTCGGCTGTTTTCATAACAACAGTGCAACCTGCTGCCAATGCGGGAGCTAATTTCCATGCTTGCATT
>Ga0302186_10000339_pt1 | contig 42645 bp, 30 predicted proteins | sample II_Bog_E1_2_FD_198782 | JGI IMG/M metagenome (GOLD analysis project Ga0302186, IMG submission 198782) | Peat permafrost microbial communities from Stordalen Mire near Abisko, Sweden - II_Bog_E1_1 | ecosystem: Environmental > Terrestrial > Soil > Wetlands > Peat | place: Sweden: Abisko... | reverse complement strand
TTTGATCAAATATGTTATCAAATATATTAATTTAATCAATGCAATTTATTCATGAATAAATATTGATAAATTATGGCTTGATCATGATTTATAAAAGGATGACAGGCACAATATTAAATATTTTATAATGGGAGAATTCTTATTCAAAAGAATATAAATTGATGATATACCATCATTATTTTACATTTCCTATCAATTTAAGCATGTAATTAAGGTTAGAAATATAGACTGACATTATAAATAGTTGATTGGCTCCATAATGGACAAAGGAAATATCATCTCCACCCGAGAAAAACTAGGAGCTTTGATAAAGCGATTCATGAAGTTCATGGATTAGCAAAAAAACACCATCTTCGAGATTAACCAACTCATTAATGAAGGCGCCAAGATATTTAAGGATCCCAAAAAATCTTTGGACATCATTTTCTACTTCGAAGCGCTTGGTCTAATACTAAGAATATCCGCAGAACATCTTATATATGTAGGTTTCAGAGGTATGGTCCGAAAACTCCAGGAATACGAGAATAATCAACCCACCGAGGCAGACATCTACTATGAAGAAGCCAACATTTTTGGCAAGCAGACCTCAATTAAATCGCAAATACTGTCTGGACAGTTACTTGCCCGAATTTTTTATAACTTGATCTATCAAAAATAAGCAACCACCAAAAGCAGTATTGAGGAAATGGTTTAGTCATTTATGTATCAGCAGAAGGACGTTAATCTTAAAAATTTCATACCATAAGTCTTGAATATTTTGGGAATTATTGGACTCATAGAAAAAAATTAGGCAACAGAGGTTATTACGTACATAGGCCCTGATTTAAAGTGTTATGATGAAAACAATAAAAAGATGAGCTGGAAAATATTTGAACTCACCAAGAGATAAGAGCAAATAATTGGCAAAGAAGGAAGTGATGGAATCGAGCAATCTAAACCTTAAAAAATTAGTCAAAATATGCCAGTTCCAGTTCACATGAGCTATTTTCCTGAGCTGAGTTATGCTGTGCTCAGAAGTTCCACATGGGAGAAGAATATTACCAATACTGTATTTTTTATAGGGCGTTATGAAAAGCGTACTAATCTGACATAAAAAAGCAAAACTTACAAAGTTGATTTATAACTACCCTACCGTTCAGTGTCGAGACAGCACGCCCTCATATTATATAATTTCGAAGTACAGAGATGGGAAATCCGATGTCTCAGCAAAAAGAATTTGATTAAAATAGATGGAGAGCGGTTCGCATACGGAGACAAGAATATATGGCTGAAGAATAAAAGCGAGATTCAGATCGGTCCAGAGAAGATGGTGTTTATGTAAGTAAATGCACAAAATGAGTGATCTCCATGCATAATTGAATATAAATCATACGATACTCATACTGTTGAGATATCTTCTGAGTATTCCCATTTGAATAAGTGTGAAAGCTAGTATCATGAGAATTTAAATTATTGAAAACATAATAACTTTATTCTTGAGGGCTTTTAGATAATTTTGGGTTTATTACTCTTTCATTTCGTTGATTTGATGCAAGTTCACCTGCTCTGCATTGATATCACTTAATGTTTTTGATATTTTTGCTATCAGCTTATAGTTTATATTGGTTATCGATTACTTTTTATTTTATAGCTTGTGCTAAAAATTTGCCATTAACTTTACATGTACTATATATCCTTGAGGGACAGGTGCTTTTTATGATGGCTACTCTGATTCATCTTAGCTCTAACTTGTGATATCTGTAATTATTTACTCTTTCAAGACAATTAAACTCAAGCAAGTCTCATATTCCATCTCATTGACACTATCCTCATTTTTTATAACATTACTAGATCGAGGGACAGTAATCTTGACTTGATTAACTATCTCCCTCGAGATAACTGTTTAATTTCCAGCTTTAACCCTCAGTAAAATCCGATGAGATGAAGATATGATAGGCGTCTATATCTCAATCAGCAATCGCTCCTATTTGAATATACTTCTAAAATAGCACTGTTCGTTTGCCCCTCCAAGATAAATATAAAAAGAATTGCTGCTGACAAGCAGGATGAGATAGAGTATGCTCTTTATAAATTTCATTGATTAGTATTATATATCATAATTCTTCGTAGTCACCCAAACTGTTTTTTTCTTCATACAATGCATTCTTAATATCGGCGATGTCGTTGATACTGTGGATATCTTTCTCCAAGTCAATGGATTTATACTTGAATCGTGTTTTTACCCCTTGAATATTGGTATCATAATCTTAATCTCTCTTCATATTTTCCAATTGATTCAACATTTCTAGATGGCAAAGTTAGTTAATGTTGTCAATATTGATTTCTTCTTCATCTAACACTTCCTGCCCTCCCTTTTATTTCTATTTTTACTTGTTTTGCTCTTTCAGTAATTGCTGTTTGGTGTATGACATAAAAATATAGCGTTCCTTTGTGAATAAATCATCGTAAGTGATAACTATCTGCGTTATGATGGGAAATAAATAGTCAAACTCTTGAAGAATACTCTTATTAATTGTAATAGATAACCAGCTCTTCGAGTTACTACTTAGAAATCTCAGTGTTTTAAAGTTCACTGTGTCGTTAGCAAGTTTCTATAATTGAATTTTTGGATTATCGCAAAATACTTTGATTTTGGTCGAATTGCCAAGCGGTTATTTATTGATCAAGTTTGTGAGAGATCTGATGGACATTTATAAAGCCTCACTTTATTTGCATTTTGTCAGGTTAACCTAAATCTGATCCACATATTCAATATAATTATTTCTAAATTCATTGAAAGTATCTTCTTCCTTGCTCTTTATGCCTTCATCTCCACTCCATTTAAGGATGCTCAGAGTGGATCCATTCTCTTGCAAACAGTTTCCAATTTTATTATATATTAGCTCGGAATCCCCCATTGATAAAATACCGAAATTTGGCATTGAATCAGTTACAACAATAATCCGGCTCCCTTGATCGTGAACTGATATAATTCCCATTGCGAGGGCCAAAGCGGGTCCAAGAGCTGTCCTGCCTCCTCCTTTGACTTTACCAATCGCTACTTTAGACATATCCAAACTGTGAAGACGACTATCTCCAAAATACTTTTCATAATTTGTGCCCTTCTTAAAGAGTGATTAGTATTAATAGAAGTCAGCAATTTCCTTCCTATACGGCCACTCCTAATGACACAACTCTCCATCTTGAACATAGACAGGTATTTCCTTCTGTTTAGCAGCTTTGAGTATATAAATCATATCGCTAAAGAAGATGAATCCGACTCGTGCATCAACCTTCTTATCTTTCTTAATCAGATGATTTAGATTATATTCGATCATGGCGTACAAAAAAGTTAGCTTGGATATTTCCTCTTAACTGTACTTGATATTCTTGTAGAGATTGGTGAAGTTCTTTTAGATTTTACTAATTTACTTTTTCTATTGCTGGTACAATTTACTCTGGGATAAAATGTCATTGAATTTAGCACTTAAACTCTTTTTGGCTTCAGATATCGCTTGAGGATTATTTGCGTGTTTAATATTGGTAAAAATTGATTGCGACATTGATCCACTGTTATCGATAATGAACAGAATAATAGGAGGGGTTATCTTTGACTTTACTATATTAGGTCGTTAATACAGTTTTTTTCAATAGGAAATTTGTAGTTATTATTTGCGAAACACAACTGAGGGGAACTATTTTATTTTTTGCAAAAGCGACAAGTCCAGATCAGTGAACCATTGTTACTTTTGGAAATAGGATTATCCCTGTCCTGAATATCAATAAATTTACTTATTAGATGAGCAATGCTCCACATGATTTACAATCAGTATACTGATCAGCAGTCTTAGGGATAAAGGTCATTCTGCTGTAATCAATCTTTATTGAATTAATGGTTTCAGCAGTTTGCTTGCCAGCCTCAATATTTAGAAAATTAGAAGTTGGGATCAACATTTGGAATTATATTTTATATTATTTTTTGTCAACCAATTCAGAAAAAAAATTTGTAAAAACTAAATAATAACTACATGAGAGTAATACATTTTATCAATCTATTTCATATCTTATGACCATGCATGATGAGGAATTATGAGCGTTTTCAACCTTTAAATTGATTTTATCCTTTCTTAAACTTTTAGACATTTTCACTCAGCTAAACATTTAACTTTGAAATTAAGACTAATTTTTTAACTTATTTCAGTTTTTCGATAAATTTCTTGTTGACATTATTTTATTGTTCTAATATGAGGTGCGCATTATTCTTTCTTTGACTAATTGCGATGATGCCGTTACTATAGTTATGCACTATATATTTAATGCTGTTCAGCTGTAAATACTCGAGATAAATTCTTATATGTATCTAATCATATAATCTGAATGGAGATTCGTAAGTTTTTTTCGATTTCTATCGAACAGTTCAATATTAAAATAAAATAAGTTCTGATTGAGATAATAAAAAATACAGTACAAAAGCAAAATGCTATTTTGTTAAGGTTTATTCCTCTAAGAAAGGTTTTATCAATCTTATAACATTGCAACATTGATACAATCCTTGAGAAGTATTTAAATAATATATTCAAGGATCATTTAAGAGGAAGAAATGGACGAGATTCCATAGTGTATATTCAGTTAATCTTCATTTGAAGCTTTAACTGTTATATTTGAGTTTTTGGATAAATTTGTCTCAAGTTCTTTAAGTTATAATTTTCTGTATTTTATTATTGTTTTTTCTTCTTCTTCTCAATTTCCTAAGGATTCTTAAAATCTGCCGATATTTTGTTCTTTTTCAGGAGTAAATATATAAAAAGCAAAGAAGCTCTGCTCCCAGTCTGCACATATATTTTAGTTTAATTTTTTGACTTTTAATAACTCCATATATAAAGCTGTTATTTAGGATAATATAGCATCAGCTATTTATTTAAAGGATCTAAGTCATTTTATTTTAGACAGGGTTAATCATTTATTACTGGAAGAAGCTAAATATAATCAGTGATTGGTCTGATCATAGATTTGCCATTAAAATACTGTCTATTTTAATTGATTATCTGAAGAAGCTAATAAAATGGAATTTTATGATAAATAATGATGATTGTCTTGTTTTTCATCCCCCTCCAGTTCATTGATTAATACTATGGCATGTTTTTTTGGCATTGTATGTCATATTTATTTAGTTTTAATTCGAGTTCTTTTGGATTTCCACAATATAGTAAAAAAGAAGCCCATCGATATTCCTTTTCATTATTTGATATCTTTGATATACTTTGTGATGACTATAGGATTTACTATTTTTTAGATATAAACTATCCAGAGTCAGGCTTCCTGCACTAGTGATCGAAATCTGAGAATTCTTTGACCAACAAATATTTCTTTTCTCTAGGATAGTGTTTTTTGACCTCATATTCATATTCAGAGTGTCTTTTATTTATGAATTTTATCATTTACCTTCCTTTGATCTAAATTTTGGACTTTTAACTGTCAAAGATAGATTTTACACGAATGGGGATCAATGGCCGAGATTGATCCTAAGTCAGTACATAAGTCGTGCGACCATTGCTGGGACTCACTCTGATTCGAGCGACGTAGAGGCCTCTAATGTATCTTCTTTTGTAATAATGACAGTTATCATCTCCGTTTCTCTACATTTGTCCAGTGTGATCGTTTTCGAAGGGGTCTTACTTAATGGGCACAAAAGTCACTATCACCTCTTTGCCAATTGTTAGTCTTGGATAGATTGACGTAAGATAACTGGTTATTTTTTGCTCAATTTACGCTTTACCGCTTTAGGTTATAAATTAGCCTCGAGGGATTACACTCAGATAAGAGCGAGAACAGTTGAAAAGACAGACTCCTCCACCGCTGTTGAGCAGAGCACACATTTCGTATTTGATTCTCGAACTGTTTCCTGTTAGCTAACTGATAGAGCCCACTAAGGCCATCTTGCAGTTATTGACCTACTTATCATAGATGTTCATGTTCATATAATAAAATTCAGTGCACCCAAGGCAGTTAATGCTTGGAGTCCTTTCGAACTGCACGTTATCATCAAACTTTTGCTTCAGTCTTTTCCTGATTAAGGTAGCTTAGTCCATTTGGGTTTATTGAATGTAGTGATACTCCTTCAGATAAATCTCTTGCCATTTATAGTCTTAGAACAAGATCTCGCATTGGGCGATGTAGTCAGATAAAGCGATCTACATGCCATTGTTTTCGTTCTTCACGAAGTAGATACCTTCTCTCTTTGATCTTGTCTCCTGCTCTTGGATATAGTGTTTAAGCAATATGTCACTGATCTTGTCTTCAGGGAGCAGTCTTTTATGGCTGTTGGAGTGGTTAATTTTCTTGTTTATTTCTTTGACAGTTTGAAGTAGATGCTTGTAGATTTTGTCTGAAAACTTTACTGTTTCGAGCCTAATGCTGACGAGATTCAGGAATGTCTCCATCTGCTCTTTGAGTTAGAACTAGTAAGTTGTCCAATTTTAACAGATGAAATTTACCCACGTGCATACTTCCTCTTCTACATCTAACAACTGAGCAAAGTCATTTTCTTCAAGCTTCTTATTCAACTTTTCGAACTTTTAAACAACTTCAACCTCAGTTGGGAGTTACTTGCCTTCAAAACAATTCATATAAAATTTAATATTATACAAAAGGATACGAGATATTTATAACAAAATCACCTTTTTATTTCTTATCGATTTTTGACAACGAAAAGATTATTTTATTGGGAAGAGTGACTTTCGTCTATTTTAAAATATTAACTCGGTTGGAATTAAATTAAATTAAATGAATATAATTCTTATTTTTTTACTGTTTGAGTTAATTAATCATTTTCAATTTTTCAATTTTTTTTATTTTCTAAATAGAATCAGTTTTACTGATAACAGCATTTATTTCAGAAAGCATTATATAATCAGCATAAAGAGTTGCTTGCATCATTCCTTAAGCCATAAATGCAATTATGTTGAATAATGGCAGTCGTTGCAGAAAATTAACCACAAAAAGTAAGAATATTACGCTTACCTATGCTCACATTCCAAAATTCACCCACTACCTTGGCAGCTTTTTTCTTACGTTCGTGGATTTCAGAGATGACTAACACAAATCCTGTGTCAGTATTGAACCTAGATATATATTTGTGTACTTATTAGAGTTTTTACCTCCAAAAACGTAGATCTGATCATCATTTATCTGCAAAGCCAATGAATCCTATAAAATTTGTATTTATTAGAGAATATTTCTGGGAGAAGCCTGCACCAACGACCAACGATCAGTCACTGAGTCGTACATCTCAATAATCTTGTTGATGTAATCGAACTCATTCAGTCCTCCTATTTTACAAATATATCGGTTGTTTACAGAACAAATAGTCGGTTTCCTCAACCCTACGTTGCTCTCACAGATCTGACTCCACTTCTTGTCCCGAATTGAATATTTATACCCCTTCTTAGAGCATTTTTAATTTTCACCATATCCTCCGATTAGGTAGATGCATCCATTCAAGTAAAGAAGAGAACTATCTCTTTTTGCTGCAATTAATGGCCCTTTATTACTTGCTTTGACTTCAGTAATTTCATAGAAGTATGGATCAATCTTCAAACTCGTTGTTTTACAATTAATGGCAAAAATCTTTCCTGTTGGAGTAATAATGCTCCTTGTTGCTTTTGAAAAAACCCATTAGTTGGTCAACTCCCTTTATCTATAAAGTTCTTTGCCCACAGTGTGCGAGCTGACAACATCAGAGATTGTATAATAGGCCAATTTGTTTGTATCGGGTAAACAATAGCAAATTATTGCTTTGCTGGCATCAACATCTTCTCCAAAATAGCTTGATCTGTTAATGACAGGTCCTTCGTGGATTGATAATGATATTTGCTTTATTCTAAAAGGAGTTATATTTTCGTACGAACGGGCGGCTTATGTGATGTAGTACTGATGATTTTCTGGTTTTACAAAGGAAAAAACGAGAGGAGAATAGTTAATTGCTGCATTTATTAACTCCCTAAAATAATGAGAGGAGGGAATATCAATCTATGAAGGGATTTATTCTTCATCTGAGCTTTTTGCCTATCCTTTCAAAGGATCATATTAATCCAGTGCAGCTTTGATATCTCCACTGTTTAAAATAGTCTCAAGATGTTGGATGTATTTGTTAATCTACGATTCTAAGCTAATATATTTTTCTTCAGAAGAGGCATTGCTTTTGCATTAGACTAATTCTCGAATCACATGCTGGATATCTTAGAGTTTTTCTTCATAAATCTATACCTCATGCTCTTATTTGAGAATTTAATAAATATCATTGAATTTGATTAATTTTTAGTCGAACCAGAGTTAGTTAAGTTGTTCCTTGAGTCCTTCCTGTAATGATATTGCTTCTTCTGGTTTGATACTATTGAGAGATGTGATGCGACAATAGCCGACAATATTATTAATGAAAATAGACAGATTGTCTTATTATTTTCCTATTTTTAACTAACCAGTATTTTCCAGCGTTTTTGGCATGAGGGTTTTCTATTCATGTATCATTTCCCCTATTGATTTTATTATCAACGTTAAATTTATATTACCATTTATTTCTATTAATCAACTAATCTTTGGAAATTTATACAAATGATATGGAGCAAAACAGAATAGTATCCTGCAGCAACGAACAGAAATTTATCTTGTGAAATAAATGAGTGAAATCATTATGCTTATATTTGATTACAGAATGTTTACGTCTTTCTAAAATTGAAGATCTAAAATACAAAGTATATCATTGTTTCACTTTCTAATTTTTTTCTTCATAAAGACGTCGTAATTCCTATTCTTGCTGCTATTTTTGGTCGAGTTCCTCCTTCAGGCGACGCAGTTCGACTAATACTTACCCAACCCCATTTCCTTCCTTGGCAGACACTAAAAAGCTTTTGGCTGAAATGCTGTTTGCAAAGATGCGATATTTTTGCTAACTATCTGCTAAACAATCAGCCTTGTTGAAGACTACAATCCTTTTTCTATCCTTGAAGGCATCATCTCTATATTAATGCAATTATTTTTCCAAGATTCTGTACTGCTAAAGGGGATCCTTCTGCGTGATGTCTAGCATAAATATTAAAATTTTAGTGCGCTCTATATGTCGTAGAAACTCAAAACCAAGCCCTTTGTTTTGATGGGCGTCTTAGATAATTCCTGGAATGTCTGCTATAGTCATGAAGTAATCATCTACAAATTTAACATGGCCCACAGAAGGTTTGAGAGTAGTGAATTCATAATTTGCAATTTTAGGGAGAGCTCGGGTACTGGCTGCTAAGAAGGTTGATTTTCCGATGTTGGGAAATCCCACAAGTCCAATGTCAGCCAAAGTTTTGAGCTACAAATAAATAATTTTTGCTTCTCCCTCCTGACCCAAACGTTGCTCTCCAGTAGTTGTAGGATGATTTTTATTACCCTTACCAGCTGCTCCTCCTTTGGCAATAATGCATTCCTGCTTGTTTCTACCGAGGTCTGCCACAAATGTCCGATGTTCCTTCTCTTCTTCAATCCGGATATCATAAACTAATGTTCCACAAGGAACTCTAAGAAGTGTTTTTCCTCCGTTTTTACCGAGCTTACCTCCAGCGCCTATATAAATTTGCTCATACCGCCTGACTGACCATCAACACCCTCAATATTTTTAATTCTAAGATGAGAAAGGTCATGCATTGCATGATGAGCCTGGATGTGAATGTTTCCGCCTTATCCTCCGTCACCTCCATCAGGAGCCCCAAATCTTACCTTTTTATCAGAATAGAAGGTTAGAACACCATTTCCCCCATTACCTGCTCTAATTGATAGCTTAACACTGTCTGAAAAGTTCTTAAGTTCAAATTTAGATATTTTGGTCCTCTCGGTTTCGATGACCTCAGTTACCTTGCTAAAAATATAGCGCCCTCTGTACAGCAATCTTTGCATAATAGTAAATGTGATTATTATATAAAAAATGATTTGACAGGAACCACTATTAAAAAAATTGCTTGCTCAAAAAATTCTTCTTTTCTTGAACTCAAATTTCTAAAACTAACTTTTATGATAAATTATTTAGACGACTCTATAAATTGCCAAAATCACAATCTGCTGTTGGTCACCTTTCTGAAGCGATTATCAATTTCCATATCTTTTTCTTTAAGGATGTTCAGTTCATGGAGGCACTTTTGCAAGTTTACTAATCCCTTTTTACTCTTATCGTAGTCAAGAGTCTCAATGACATTTTCCTTTCTTTTTTCCTCCTTGAACAATTCATTTGATCCAAAAATATTAAGGTCGATAACATTTTGGAGAGTGTCTTCCGAGAAGGAAGATTCTTCAAGAGGAACTGGTTCATCCTCAATAATCTCAGCTATCTCTAAAGTAGGATTCTTTATAATTGTTTCTATTTTTTGGTTGAGATTGGTAGAAAATTGTTCATATTTACATTCTCTGAGCTCATTAATAAAATATTCGCAAATAATTGCCGCATTGAATCTACCTCAATAGGGTTAAACTTACTTTGCATTATTCACATATTTGATGTTTTTTGTTATAAAATATTCGTTGATCTTTTTTGTTAGGGTTTTACGCTGTTAGATACTGATAATAGTCATCGTATGCACAACTGTGACTGCATCCTCTGAATTAGAAGAGTAAGTACCATGTGACAGACTGATTTCTTGTAATATTTTTTGATTTATATTTTTTAGCAAAATTTTTCTTAATTTTAAGAAGAGCTTCACGCAGCCTTTATTGTTTCTATCTTTTCTCAAGAATGTTAGGAAGAGTCGCCCCTCATCAGTCTATGAATATTTTTTCCAGCTGTTAATAAAACCCATAAATCTTCTGGTCAAATCCAAAAGAGAATTGTATTTTCTAAACTGTATATAATAGTATTTACATGGTAGTCAACAAGAAATAAGTTGAAAGTTATGCTAAGACTGGTCTTTGAGAATTCGATGAACATATCAATGGTATAGCAGACAAAGTTGAAAAAGGGGAGTTCAATAGGTACTATTTTTTGATCAGAAAGTTATATCTATTGCAGAAAAATTTGTTAGAGTTAGATGAGTTCTTCAGGGGCTCGGGCGATTGAATGTAGCTTGGGCATAAACGAAAATTTAATGATAAAATATATATAGTATCCGACTATAATTTAAATTGCAGTTGAAGATGATAAAGACTGAATGTTTTGTAGATATAAATAGTAAAAACCTTCATGAGTTTATCCGATTGAATGTGCAGATATATATAACATGATCTTTATAATTAATGGAATGTTCGATCAATCAATTCTCTTTCAAATTTAGTCAATTTAATCTGGTCATTACTTTAACTCGGGTATGTATCAAAAAACAACAGTATTCTGAAGTGTTTCTTATCGAAATAAAATTACTGAGTGAAAAAAAGTATCGTTTTTCTCTTCAAAGATTAGTGATTACTCATCAAAAATATCAGAAATGATTTGCTATTACTTTTAAATTATTTATTTTCAAATTATATTACCGTTAGACATGTACAATGATTCTCTTTTGGATGATATCGACCAGCTCGAACAATTGCTCGACTCACCAATTCGCTCACATCATGAGCCCGTTAACTTTTCCAACCTATCCTTCAGTGAAGAAAAGCCCTCTTTGATGGAAAAGGAGCGCACTCGATAGTAATCATACGAAGATATTATGACTCAAATTCATCATACAAAACTAGAGCAGACTGCCTTATTGAAATAATTATAAGCACTACGCCAAACAACCTTTAAACAATATTTCAGTAGATTTCATTAAGAGTTTTAGGAACTTAACGAATAAAATCAAAAACTAAGACTAGAAGTCAACAGAAGTAGGAGGAAAAAAATTGATGATAAAAACGATAGATTATCCAGCCGATCTTCTTTCAAAGCCGGTATTTCGGTCAATAGCATCTATGGAGATGAAAATAATACTAATAGAAAAGGAAGGAGGAAGGTGAGTCCCAACATTTTACTTAAAAAAAATGAAAACAGTGAGAGTATCTCCAATTTTGGAAGAAGGAACATGGAATCTCCAGTTTATCACAAGCGAGTTGAAAGTCAACTCACTGAGCGGAAGATGAATGAGAATGAGAATGAGAGGAGGACATCAATAAATATTCTCTATGGAGAGGAAAGAGAATCCTAATCTAACTATAAGCAGAGTATGAGCAAGTAGGATTTGCAAATAGGGAAAAAAAATATTTTTGTAGAATTTCTATAAAGAATGCTGTTAGAAGAGAAAAGTTATGAAACATAAAAATACTCTGGACTTGAATAGGAGTTAGTGGTGAAAGAAAACCGAAACAAGGAGAAGGATTTATTTTTTATCAATGATGTAGAGGAGGAAATTAAGCAAACTAATTAAAAGTTAGAGATGCTAACACTCATAATGACTAAATATCAAACTGAGATATCCAGTATGAACATTAATCTGCAACAAATTTAAAATATTGCTGCCAAACTTTTGCAAGTGAAGGGTAGATTCATTGAAATGGAGAAAAGGTGCGAAAAATTACCAATATTAAAGAGGTAGTTAAAGGAAGGGGAAGAAAAGATCACAAGATTTACACTTAAAAACAAACAGAAGGAAGAGAATAGTAATATTCCCTCAGTTTAAACACTTATTAAAATATTTACTAATAATCCAAATACCAATTTTAATGTCAAATCATCAGAATTGTACAGTCTCTACTCGAAATTGATTAAAGAAATATTCAAATATGATAATTAAAAACAAAATCTTCGAGCAAATAAATTAGTGAAAGTACGTGAAATTATTGACAGCCTTCGGTAAGGGCGTAAAAAGTTTAATGAGCTGATTTATATATACGAGGGTAGAATCAACAAATTATAAGAAAAGATTATCAAAATAAATCATCAGCAGTAGCGGTCAGAAAAGAGGTGAAACTGGCTTAAAAATGATATTTTTTGATATGTTTGCTTCCTATAAATAACATAATCATTTTTTAAAAGCAATTACTAAGCCCAAATCTTTTATATGAATTTAAAGTTAATAGAAAACAAGTAAGATACAATATTAGGACATTTATATTGTTATTTCATATCAAAGATAGAAAAAAATCATCAAATCATGTAGTTCCTGATGTTACATTTAAGATAACAAAAAAATCGATAATAGGAAAATATTTAAATCGTTTATTTTTATAATCTATTGCTTTTTATTGATCTGAGTTAGATATAAAGAAATTCAAGCCTTCATTTTATTATCAAAAGCAAAATCATACTCTTTATAACTTTTTTACCAAAATTCCTTAATCTATTTCATACGGGTTGTCTCATTCTTTAACTTACGACAGCATTTCTCAGTTATCATCCACTTAAGCTGATGAAATGAAGCTAATAGAACTTTGATGAACATAATTGAACTAGCATATATTCCGATTGCGAGGAGTACGAGACCTTTTTTGGTTGGGCGAGGCATATAAAAATCTATATAAATAAAGATGAATGCTAGGACAGCATTGTAAAATAACCAATCTGCAATAAAGGATACTTTTTCAATTAGATATCTTTGTACTCTTTTACCATTGTTACCCTTAGTACCCCAAGATACATTATCAATATTGCAAAAGGCATATATTAACATTACATGAGAATATGCCCCTTGATAGGCCATATAGCTAATTGAATCAAAAAATAATTTAAACACGAATTTACAGTGAGTAGGTAAATGTATTGCTGCAATCACCAAGTAACTGAGCACATTTATGCATGTTATCACAAGAACTACAGCGTTTTATGAACTAGAAAGAGCCTGCATAAGCGAGCTAAAAGTATCTACCTGCAGATATACTCCCACCACGTTGTAAACAACAAGGACCATCAGAAGAAAAGTGTAAAATGAGAATATGTATGAAATGATGTGTGCATGCTTAGTCCACTCAGTTCCTAGTAAACTCCAAGTAACGCAAAGGATTATCATAAATATATAGAGAAGAGTTAATATTTCAGCAGCGTATTGAATTACATAGTTAGATCCAGATTGTACGATGGTAGTGTATAGAGTAAACACATAGAAAGCTGGGATCAAATAACCATTTAGCATAGAAATGAGAGCCAAGATCATAGATATGCTTAATAGCATGTATTTACGGATAAAGTTATGACTTGATTCCATCACATTATAGTAATAGTTCCTAAACACGTACAAAAATGCGAAATAACTGGAGTTTATCCATCGGCGTCGCTGAGTCATAAGCTGCTAGTGAGATTTCATTGGATCCGTATAAGCCACTGCATCAGGAACATATTTCAGGAAATATTTGCGATCATGTTGACAGTATATCCCTAAACTTAGAATTCTATCTTCAGCTAGATACATATTGGCTTCTCTATAGTCTCTCTCTTATTGAGAAGGATCCAGAATCATCTTAAAATATTTTCTCTATAAGAGATTTTGTTCAAATTTTTATCCATGAATCAAGGCTTAATAGCGATAACCTGACCAAGCTCCCGGAAGAACGTGCAGAAACCCCAGTGAGCTTTCAAAACCCTTATCAATGAAATGAGAGATAATATATTCAAATTATTGGGCTTTTTATACTGAGAAAAACCACTTAGTTAGAACATTTTTGCTTACTCCCTCGTCTTCTTCTCCCTCTTCTGATTGAAAATTAGCATCTACACTCATAAACCCAGTTACTCCACCTACATTTTCATCAGTAAAGGCTTCAAGGTATTTAAGTATTCCAAGTTCAGATGGTTTCGTGCCAACATCCAGTAGAATGCAAATTTATGGATTAAACTGTCTGCAGAAACCCTAAAAAAACCAGAGATGAGAAGATAATTTTGTGGCATTTGTGTGCTTAAAACATGTCATTATTTTAAGTTTGACTTCATCAGTAGGATTTGGACTCCATAGATTTTGATAAAGAAAGGAAAGATTTTTCTCAATAGACGGAGGAAAATCGCAATTGTTCATCACAAAATCATCCATTCTTTTTCTCTCAAAATTTTATATCTCATCGAGGATAATGTTAATACGCTCCTCTAGATAGCATTTCTCCTTGCCTTCCCGACGATCCAACTCACGATAGAACTCTAGCATAGAGTTGTCATCCTTGGCATAGGTTCGCCTTACTCTATCTTTGACTAGCTTTAATATACCATCCTGGATGAGTACTACTGCAATATCATCTTCAGTGACTCCGTTTTCTTTAAGTGGGGCCAAATTGGAGTAGATTCCTTCAAGAGTTGTTTATATAGCTTGACGACTCTCATTATACATGCAAATGCAAATTAGCACTTTAATACCCTTGAAAAAGTATTCACCTTATCTTCTTCGTTTTGAAAGTTTTCCCAAGTAATATACTAAACCGTCAATGGATTAGAATTTACTGATATCATTTTTATCGGGCGTATCGTCATGAATAATTTTAGTGCAGTTTGATGAAGTTATCTTCGATAGATACTTACTTAAAGGAGGACGGCCATCTGCAACAATTAATCCCTTATAAAAGCGTGGACAGCAAAAGATGTTCAATGGCAAAAAGGATTGGCTGTATCCTTATCCTTCGCTCATTCTTAAAATCGTTTATAGAAATTTGGCCGCAGAGCATTGTAAATTTGTTGGAGCAAATATACATTCTAGGATCTATTTTTTGATAAATTCCACTGCCTATATTCGAAGATTATTTATATATATTGACATCGATTTGATTCATAATATTACGCTCATCATGGAGGAGAAAACTATAGAAAACAAATTACCAGTAGATTTCAACCCTACAGAGGTTTTTAGATTGGAACTTACACCCGAGGAAGCAGCCGTTATAGCTACTCTTCTTCCACAGCATTATTCCCTGCATGTTGAATCCCTCCGAAAGGATAGCAAGAGTCAAAATAAGAAAAAAACTGCAGATTAATTATTATTTTTAGCCGCTACTGATCTTCTGCCGAAACCTAAACCGGTGGTCAGTTACTTACCCCCTCCTGTCCAAAAAAAGCAAACCAAACAAGAGGTGATTAATGAATCATTGAAGCCTTGTTTAAAAACTTTACAATTGCTACAGCATCACACATGTAGTTGGCCTTTTCTGGTCCCTGTGGATGTTGACGGATTGAACATCCCTTAGTACCGTTAAATCGTAAAGCAGCCAATGGATTTGTCGACAATTGAAGCTAAGCTAAAAAGTTGTAAGTATCAAAACCCATCTCAGTTCCATAACGATGTAATAAAGATTTTTCATAACAGCTACCTTTTCAACGAAAGCAATGAAGACTTTGTCAAAATTACTACTGAGTTTTAAAAATATTACTATCGGATATCAGGATAGGTTAAGCTAACAGCAGAAAAAGCTCCCATTAAACCACCTGTTCCATCCTCCAAGACACAAAAGAAAAAGAAAAAACCCTCAACCGGATTACGAGAACTCAGTGACCTCATGCCTATGACTTTTTAGTAAAAGAAGTAGCTTGCTTACAATATTCAACGGATGGCCAAAGAGCATTTAAAGGGTATTCGCAGTATTGTCTTTGAGAATAACAGTGACCTCAATGAATTCGATATCGAAAAGTTATCCCAAAAGAAACTACGAGAATTGCAAAAATATGTACGTGCCAAAATAAGCGACATGGAAAATAATCTTAGATCAAATTTAATCTAAAAAACTGAACAACAGAATTTGGACTAATTAGAGAGTTCGGTTACAGATCAATTTGTTGATGAATAATAGGAAAAATGATAAAAATGAGCATATTGATAATAATACTTATCCAATAAATCAATAAGATGAACAAATGAATTTCAATTTTTGTATCTTTACATTTCATTGTAAAATTTCAGATGCCATCTTATTAATTTTCTCTTTTAATAGAATTAGGATTTATAACTATAATCATATAGCTGTTTATAACTAAAAATAGCAAGGCAATATTCATCGTTTATAATTGACTATCTTATTAATCAACTCGTTTTTGACATGAAGCTAGTTAATCCTAAAATTTAAGGCACTACTCTGACTGGAGTGAAGTCAATCTTTATGAATCCTTATCACTATACTTATGTTCTTCAGAAGGGAGATGGCTCTATATCTATCTACGATCAGATGACTATGAGATAAGTTGGTAAAACCAAAATGGGTTTGGTTGAGGACATTAAAATGATTGCCTTTACTGATAATTTCAATTATTTCTTTTCTTACATAGAAGTTAAGCCATATACTTCTTCTATTCTTGGCCATATAGTGGTGTTCAACCTCTAAAAGGATGATAAAATCAATCATAAAAGATATTTGATAACAGTCGATGGAATATCAGCCAAAATCAATTTAAAATGCATTGGTTATTTTAAATAAATTCCTATTGAAAGTACCAAGGTATCTGAATTTATTATCGGATTAAGCTCAAACAGTTTTCATTTTATCAATATTAAAGGGGAAATTATCAAATAAATTAGTGTAAAACATCTTAATATCATTAATGCCTTTTCCTTTCAAGAGTAAGAGTGGCTTTTATTTTCAAAAAATGAGTTATTTTGGAGTCATGTAGGTTGGGAGGGAGTTAGTATTAAACAAAGATTGACAATAATCTCTGAAATATCTGACATTTTTATAGATAATTCCTTAAAAAAATAGTTTATAGGAGTCCTCACAAGTTTAAACATTGTCTTTATCCTTCTACGGATTGACACAATATGGCAAGTCTGCTTTAATTTTACTATTCCATTTTTATCTATAAACAAACTTTGTTTTCTCTATCCAGGAATAAATACACACAATCTGAACAAATACAAAGATAAGCTGTTTATAATCTTCGATGGATCATAGAACTGCGATAATAAATAAAAGCGACTGTCTTGCCCATCAAACAGTAGCCAAAAATAATAATAAAATTTATAGGTAAATGAAGTGCTAATTGCAAAAAGATACCTTTCATCGAAGTTTACCTATGTTTTTGAATATAGTTTATTATAAATTAAATAAAGACAAAGTCAGCAGACCATTAAACCCAAATAAAAATATTATTTTGTAGACAATTCATAATAAAGGCGATTAATCTGGACAAATTAGCATGATTTAAACTGTATATTGGTCTTAGATGGAGAAAATAAGATTAATACGATTAATCTCATTTGTTTGATATCTGGATAATATGTTGGACTTTAGTGGGTATGTTTAGGATTTAGGTTTGAGGGAAGCAAAACTAGCGTTGAACTTGAATAGAGAGAATCAGAATACGATAATTGCTAAAGTATAAATTTTATAATTTAGGAAGAAGAGTGACTGCTGAGGATCTTTAAGATTGGTCATATAGCTTATTTTCTAAAAAGCAATTGTCGTCGAAATCAATAGTTCGACTCAATTCGCTTACATTTTGATGGCTCTATTGTTCTTTAATTTTTAAATTTTTAAAAATAATTTTAAATGTTGTGTCATGGAGAAAGCATTGTATTATTTTATGAAGTTTAATATATTAATTACTTATAATATGGATCATTTCTTTACTGGTATTTCATTTATTGATTTCAGTCAACAAAGACTTAACATTCATAGTTAAAAGAGAATGTTAGAGTATTCAGAACATCACAATTTATTAAATGAAGTTATCAACAATTTTCATTCATCAGCCATATGTTTCATTTCTTTTGTGCTCAATTCGTAGAAATCAAAAATACATTCAAAATAATTTATAACCGAAAGATATAATTTATAATTATAAAAGGCTGATCTGATTTCATATTTTATCAAATACAATAAAGTATAATTTTGAAGATCTTTGTTAAACTGAAGCATTATTCTGAATTCTTATTTCAAGTTATAGTATTATTAAGTTAGTTTATTACCCTTAACTAAGAAGTTCTAAAATATAAAAAGTAAAACACGAAAGAGTTCTCAGAACTTAAAAACTTATTTATAAAGCATATTAAACCATTTTTGCTTAATTAAAGGAGACAATTTTGTTAAAAATGAAGAACAATCGAAAATCATTACTTCATCAGAGAATTGAATTTGCAAGATAAATATTTAAGGATTTTCAAGCAATAAATTTGAATAAAATTTAAAAAAATTTATTATCTCACAGTTTTAGCAAATAGCTTAATACCTCATGACTATTAATAGAATATAATAATATATTTTATGAGTATGTACAATTCGCAGGTAGCATAGAAGATGGAAGCAGAGTCTATTCCAAAGCCTATTCCAAATCTTATGGAGAGACTTCAATCCATTAAATTTATTGTTCCCAAAGGAGGTCCAAATCCATGGAAAAAATCTGAATATATGATGAATTTGGTTCTCAGAGCCAAACAATCTTTAGATTTGTTACCCTTCGATTGAGAAATGATTTTTCCAAACATATTATCAATAAATTTATCTCAATAATTCAATATTCAGTCATTACTCCCTCTGGCAGCATCGATCGCATAATTTTAATTTTCCAATTTTCCAAATGTCATTGATGAATTTGTAGATGTCCTATCGATATTGATTGATTTTACTGGTTGATCAATTAACTAAACAGAGAAAATAGCGCTGAGAAATAAGTTCTTAGTTTTAAGTACGTATTATAAGCATAAAAAAGATAAAAGCAAGTCCAGTTAAAGTTTATCAAGTTATCCAAGCTAATTTCTGTAGTTTATTTGATAACTTTATTTAAAAATCTGATTAAAGAATTAAATCTATATTGTGAAATGCTCTCTTTATCGGAATGCTGCTATTTTAATGCGCGAAGTACTATTATAAGAACTTAAAACCAAATCCATTATAAAACAGTATTTATGAGCATAAATCAGAGCAGAACAATAATCCTACGGTCAAAGCTCCCAATTATGACTCTTATTTAAGAGTTAGCTTATTTATGCTAATTTTTAATTATACAGCTTTAAAGGATGACATCAAAAGTGAATGTTGATTAATTAAGCAATATTGATGTTGATAAATGCAAAATTAGTAATAAATGCAAAATAATGGCCTCGTATTTCAGTATTACTTCTATAGTAGATCTTCTTGTAATTCTATGGATGTCCGATAATATAAACAACATGAAATGGTGAAATAATTTAGCTTTAAGGGATTGACTGATAATTATCATATTCTAACGATGTTTTGAAAAATGCTATGCTTTCAAAAAATAAATAACAATTATGCCATCATCAAAGGAGTTTCATAAATTAATGATATATTAATTAGATAAAACTGATTATATAAATCTATCTTATATATATATAAAAAATAGAAATCACTTTGATCATGAATTCACTGTTGTTTCTATTTAATATAAAAAGAATAATTTATATTTTACTAAAATGACATTCAAAGAAAGGAAATTAGAAAACAAAAAGAATTAAAATATGTAATTAAAATGCTTCCAATATTAAATTAATAATTAATCTTTTTTAAAAATATTCAAAAATATAGAAAAGATTAAAATATATATCAGTCAAGGATATCTCTCAAATTTTAAAGCCATTTTACATCAATTTCATCCACTTTCCAAGCCGAGTGAATCACCATGTTCATAATTAGCTCTGTAGATAAACCAACGCTCAGAAAGATTTAATTTATTAACTTTAGCAATTAATGAGGCAGAGTTTGGAGCACAGGTCCAGCGTAGGTATTTCTTTACCAAATAAGCCCAGGCTCTAATTTAGAGAAAAACACACCTAATAATTATACGGATCCTTCATAGACACCCATCTATGCAACAAGCCATTTCTTTTGATCTTTCTTTTTGATAAAGATGATAACTTGAGAGCAGTTAAACTTATTTTGATCAGTTTGTTTCATATCTTATTACTATTCTTCCTCCTCTTAATCGGTTGGCTCATTGGGTGGATTTTCTTTGACATGAGTTAAAACCCTCACATCATAATGGCCTTGAATTTTAATATAGTTAAATAGACTTTGCTTCTCGTTAAAGTGAATCTTCCATTTATTTTACTTAAAGTAGGTCTTACTCTCCTAATCTTCTGGCAAAAGTTGTTTTTATGACGATATTATTTCTGCTGATAGTCTTTTTACGAAATCTTATTGACTCCACTATTCGAGGGGATTCTTCTATTGATATGCTAATGTATATATCCACTTTGAATTAATAAAAGCTGGCTGAACCAATCGCGATGCAATCTGTTTTACTTGATTGACCATCATGAGAATTAATTTTAAAAAATTCAGAAATAAATTAATTTTAGCAAATATTGAATAAAATCAATAAGTAAATGGTCTTTGATTCAGGTTTGATAAAAGATAATTAAGGAGAGATTTTTTAATTTAAAATTTTGAGAACTCTTTAATAGTTATCATTTCTTTAGATGAAATCTTCGACCAATTTAATAGTCTAGAACAACTCCTATACCCTAACAATCAATCTGAACATAATCTCTTACTCTCAGGACAGCTCCTTACTTGTTCCAAAATATCATCCGATTTGAAGTGGGAATAAATTGAAGAGGGCCCTCACTATATTGCCTAAAAAATTTGCTAAGGTATTTATTCTCTTCAATACTAAGTTAATCCTTATCCAGAACTCGATTAATAATTTGAGCAGATAAGTCTTTATCTCCCTTTCTTTGACTTTACTCCAACTCGGATTTTGTAATTTCGAGATCTCTTTCACTCATTTGAATAACACTACCCATATTTCCCAATATAACTCGATAGTCCAATTCTATAAAAGAGCTCGATTTAAATTGTCCAAGCTTGCTTATTTGAAACCCTTTTTCGTGCAATTCATCGAGCACTTTTATAAAATCACTAAAACTCGAACAATTAATGCCTGCAAATACAAATGAAGATTCTTGCAATCGTATTTTTATGAGCAAAGCCTCCCCTTGACTTATCTCGGATGATAGGTTCTATTTTTTAACTTCACGGATTTTATTAGTAATTTATTCTGGGCAAAATACCTCCATCCAGCAAGCTTTATCTTTAAGACTACCAATCGACTGATATCTAATTTTATTCATCATATTAGTAATTTCCTCTTGCCATAATTTCAATTATTAGAACTCGCCACTAAATTTTAATTTAATTCTGTCAATCCAACTTTGTTTTAACCTATCAAAAACAAAGCAAACTATTAGTGTCGGTTGTGTCTTTCTGGCATATCTGTTTACAGCTTCAATGGCATTTTTTTTGTTTTGAGTGAGAAAGAAAGAGAAAAAAATAGTCGTGTGAAAATCATGAACGCTTAAAGATGATTTTTTAGGAGAGGAGGGAGTGACGAGAGAGCAAATAGTATCGTGTTTCTTAAGGTCATTAAACTGGGCATAGAAGCGCATCAATGATTTAAATTTATGACTAACTGTCCCAAAAATGGTTCTTTGTCCGGTGCGAGTTATACTACGTTAATAAGCAATTACTCTGTGTGCGTTGAGCCTATACTTGTGTAAAGCAGAGAAATAGCATCACCATTGTCTGCCCATAAACTATTAAAGCCAGCAAGAATAGGATAACTTTGATTCACTGGTAAGTCCAGTAATTATCTTTTGACAATTAAACTTTTCGTCTCTTTATCACTATACTGGGTCAAAAACAGTTTGAAAGTTCGTAGAGCTATGCGTGATTGAACATAATTTGTGCGATCTAGGCAATCTAAGCAGTTTGTTCTAAATATTCCTTTCTGCTAACTTAAAAATATTCTTTCAGTCAAATTGTAGCAATTAAACCCAATAGATTCAATAACAGCCTCAAGTCGATCCATTAGGAGTTCAGAATTTTCGAACTTATTATTTTTACATTATTCATGAAAATCATAGAATTGATACTTGAGATAGGGCATATTTTCTGATTAACTGTGAATTAACTATTCATAAAAATGATTTAATTTTTTTTACTATTATTTCTTGTCACTCAGTAAGTTCACAGCTAATATTCTACCATACATGTGAGCTAAAGTTTGAAAATGATTTAAGAATGATTTTTTTGTCATTGAAATTGTTCTTTCGATAGACATTTCGCACGAGATACCATTGACTCCAATTTGCGCAAAGAATACAGGAACGCTAGATTAAACAAATATTACCTTCCTCTAATTTGCAAGTTCGTGAAAAGAAACTCACCAAGAAAAGCTATTTGCTCCGTTTCTACAAAATTAGCAACATTTCCATCGTCATCGATGCCTCTTGCATAAAATCTGGTTCCTGCTTTTCTGATGGATCTGCGCGAAATAATAAAATATCTAATGATATCACCACCAGCAAGGGCACAAGAATATTATTAAAAATAGCCTTGAATAATTATGCTACACCATTTATTAAAAAGTTGTACTTGAGGTTCATTACTATTTCCGTCCATTCGCGATAGATTGAAATTCCAAATAAACTGATTGTAGTAGTCTCGAGAAGCATAGGCTTTTTTAACTTTATTTAGTAAGTATGGGAGAGAAAGATCGTAGCTATTTGATAAATAATGATGTCCATCAGAGAATATGGTTTATAGCTTTTGAATATCTTCCTCAAGTTGCTTTAAAATATATTATTGAGATTCTGCTGCTGCCACTGCCACAACACTAATGCTTTTAATCTATTGAATTTGACTGAATCCGATTGAAGCTATGTTGCTCACTTCACTGGCTACGAGAAGCAATGCCTGATTTTTAATGTACTTGATTCCGATGAGAGAATAGAAGCTAATCAGGTTGGATCCAAGTGATGTACTAACTTCTCTCTGCATTGAACTGAAGGTACAATGAAGTTACTATCAAATTCAATCTCTAAAGAGATCGAGAGATTGGTTGAATGTGCAAGAAAAAGGGAGCGTTTGCCGAAATTCAAATAAAGCATGTTAATATGTTTCAAAGTTGATATTTTTTTAATTTTAATTATTTGAATAAGTTAATAGAGATGAGTATTGCTGATTATAAAAATTAATGAATAACACTGCATACAATCATCGTTGTCAAGAATCTCAGAAGCACAAAGCTTTGTAATTCTAAACTATTATTGGCCAATTGCCTCCGAGTATATAGTCAATCATCTTTATCCGAAAATAGATCCTGCGAAATTTGTTGTAACAAAACTAAAAACTCTACTCTTCGAAGCTGAGAATTTGTAAATTTTAACACCTATTACAAATGATCTCTAAATCTTTGTCTTTAAAATTGCTAAACCAATAATAGAGTGAGTACTCAAAGCTTTTTTACATAGTTTTACCAGTCTAGTACACAGACTGATGCATACAAACTATTTTGCAAAGGAGCATTTTACCAATTCAATTATTCTAGTGATCTGAAAGATGACTTAACGATTTTTGCAATATGCGAATCCAGTAAAGGTCGACACTGATCGAGTATTTTTAGGAGTCCCTGAAAATATTTCAAGCATGCCTCCAGTATGTGTTGAACCTTATCCTGGTTTGATTTTGATTCTAAATAATAATCTTGGTCTTTATCTGGGCAAAATTGTATATTCTTCCTTGAGTATATATTCTTCAACTGATGAATGTGATCTAATCTGGAGGATTTTTAAATAAATTTTTCAAGTTACTTGGAAGTAAACTTGTCAGTCTAAAGTTGGCAAAACTATTTGCCATTCCATAGCAATGGATAGATGAACAGAAGGTAAGAGCAAACCTGCGAAGTGACGATTAATTCGGAAAGACGTAAATAAGCAAGTACTTTGAGAAGCATGTATTTATCAAAGCGTGAGGCTAAATCAGGAGTTTTCTGCATTAAACTTTTTGACTGGATTATGTTTAATTTGAGCCAACTAAAAATTGGCAGATGATTGCTACCATTGCGTTATGGTTTATCTGTCTATGACTTCTTCTTTATCCTTTTCCTGGTTAAGTTTTCTTTTTTTATTATTTGTATGTAGTTGCCGAGCGTAAAAGAGTGCTTACAGAATCTATCTAGATAAGATGTAAGGTCCCTTTAATTTGATATTACATTTCAAATACACCAATTGATTTTAGGTGAACTTTATATCTATCTATCTATTACATTTAAAATCAATGATATAAGAAAATTTTTTAAAACCATCTGCATGACAAAGATATAACAGCATTTATTTTTCAAAATATGCTCATAATCAATGAACAGAAGTATATATTTGAAAATAGAAAAGGCGATTAATATTCATTAATTACCAAACTTTCATTGTTATTTCAATAAATCAGAAGGTCTTCTGTGGATAACTAAATCTTTACTTACTGTCTTTAATAAATATTAATAAGTATCTTTAATTTTCTTATTAACGGTCTATTGTATCGATCAATTTGTCTAATACGACTAAGTTTTTTTTGTTTTTACCCAATAATTATTCTATTAATAGTTAACTGTTCAAAGTATTATGGGTACCTTTGGCTGCCAAATTGAACAAGATAGCAAGGTAACAGCAAATTTGCTGGCTACATCAACAAAATAAATTTATTCATAGGAGTATATTAAAAATAAGTTACTATTATGAGCTTATTAGTTTCTAGTGCTATATCAATTAAATGAAGATGGAGCAACAAGATATTATACAGCTCAAAAAAAAGGTCCTACGATCTAAAATAAGGGAGGAGTGGAAGAAATCATATTTCTAGTCAGTACGCAGCCCTATACTTTACTAACAGCAAGCTCAATAATATCACCAGCAAGTCCAGACAATAATCGATAAATTGCCAATCACTTTAGATTTGTTGGTGGTCGAGATTAACAATTAATTTCAAATTGTTTCCAAAATGTTAGTTGAACAGATATAAATTGTTGCAGATAAAATGACTCGAGTTGAACTATTCGAGTGGAGGTAATATGTTTCTGTGATCAATCGACTTTTCAATTTAGGTAATAATAAAGATGTTGATAGGGTAATTGTCCATACGATGCAGTCGTTGCTTGAATGTGGTTTGTTACTGGCAGATAAATATAACATCAGTAGAATTAGTCACATAGGAATAATGGAATCATGCTTGGAGTATTGTACGCTACTTGGACAAAGTGGACAGCGTCTTTTACGTTTTAATTAATTACAGAAAGTCATTTTACTGCATATATTAAATCAACTATGGTAAAATCAATAAAGGTCTAATAATTTAAAAAGTAACGACGCTTAATTGCAATTCGGGTAAAATATCCAATAAATGTATTAGAATTTAGAATATGATTCTAATTTCAAATAAATAAAACTGGTCCAGCTGACGAACAATATCATATTTACCTAACTAGATAGCGACTAAGAATATAATATGACATTTCATAAGTAAAAGGATCTGTAAATGATAAAAATATCAAAAAATGATTCATCCCAAATTATTATTAAAATAATATCTTTTTAATAAATAGTTTCTATGTTGAGAATATCATTAAACTATTTTATTTTTCAATATTTAATGTGATTCGCTGTCTGTCTAAGAAATACATACATAATAATTTCCCCTTCGGGGATATGTCTAATAAATAGGTGATATATAAAATGATAAATACGATTAATAATACTTGCAGTAGCGTCATTTAAATATACTACCGAAGTACCCTCCAACAACAGGCCGAACATTTTGTTCGCAATTATCACTGGCATTTGTATTCTTCGAGCTTTTATGATTATTTTTATCTTCAGGAGTAATATCTCCTAAACTCTTCTTTTCCTTCACTTCAGCTAATGAATTTTTTAAACACTTAATTCTCTCTCGCAATGCCTCATTGATCTCTTCCTTTTTTTGAAGTTATCTTTATTGATCCATCTTCTCCTGCATATATTGCATCTTATTTGTTAATATTTCATTACTTTTCTTCTCCTAGATTAAAGCCTGAAGAGATTGGTTGAATGTGTAAGAAAAAGGGAGTGATTGCCGAAATTCAAATAAAGCATGTTAATATATTTCAAAGTTGATATTTTTTTAGTTTTAATGATTTGAATAAGTTAATAGAGATGAGTATTGCTGATTATAAAAATTAATGAATAACACTGCGTACCATCATCGTTGTCAAGAATCTCAGAAGCACAAAGCTTTGTAATTCTAAACTATTATTGGCCAATTGCCTCCGAGTATATAGTCAATCATCTTTATCCGAAAATAGATCCTGCGAAATTTGTTGTAACACAACTAAAAACTGTTGTTCGATATGTAAATCAGAAAAACGGAAATTTCTACAATTCAATAAAAAATATTGTAGCTTCAAGAAAAAGAGTTTCATAAAAAACGGCTGGAAGATAAAGAGAGAACAGTATAAACATAATATGATGATTTATAACGATTGTCAGTCAAATTAGCAAGAGACATAAAATTGCTGAACGATTAGGAGCAAATCAAACGCGGGAAGGCCATTATCTAATACAATAAAATCAAGGAAATTAAGTAAGAACAGGAGACACAGAGAAAGAAAAAGGATATTCTCGAAAGACAGCTCGAATAGATAAAGAAAAACAGTGAAGCTTTAAGAAAGAAATTGAAGATAATAAAGGAAGATAAGAGAAAAAAGAGTGTTAATAAGGAAAAACTTGATGAAGGTCATCTCAAAAATTAAGTGAAGTAGCTATAAGTTGAGCTAATTTAGGCAAATAATCATATTGCTCGAATAAATTCTGAAAAATAAAATTATTTCTCAATAGAGGAATTGCATAGAGCTGAGAAGTAGCTTGAAAAACTTAAAAAATAATCGATCAAGTATGATTAATTGCAAGGGATTAACAGCAAATTACATGAAGAAAGAGAACTTTTATAATAACGGATATATTTACTCAAGGATGTTGATGGAGATTTTGTTAGTGAAAAAAAGATGATGTGCTAGGAGCTGAAGTAAAAATATGCGTCTCTTGAATCTTAAAAACGATAATATCAAACTCTATTATAATTAAACCACTAAAAATTGAACGCTCTAACTACTCAATATCCCCAACTCTTGGAAGCAAAAAAAAAGATAAAGAGAAAAAAAGGATGGAAGTCAAAACATGAAAAAGAGGAGATCTAAAAATTATAAATATAAAATTGTAAATAAACTGAAGTGTAGGAGTTAGAATTAAAGCCGTACAAATGGAAAATTAGTAATAAAATGCGTCATCTATTTTGGAAAATTAGCATTATGCTACTTGTTTTAGGACTTTTTTTAAGCTCACTTAATGGATTACTTTTTTCGTGAATTAAATGCAGTGATATTGTATGTCTTATTATAATAAAATGATGAAAGGTTTACCTAATCAATTTTAGCAGTCCCCAAAGAAGTAGTTCAATCATCACTCTCCTCACAATGCTTTTTATAAGAATATTTATTCTTTTTCCAAAGCAGATCGATTCCCGAAATTACGATTGCCATTACATTTATCAGAGAGGCATTATTCATAACCATCTGAAAAATAAAAAAAACTCATAGTGTCAACGATTCCTAGAGCGTCAAGGACATTTTTTTCCAAATAGGAAAGACAGCAATACCTCAATCCCTCTCCTCAAACTTATGATTTAAAGTTGACCGATTAAATAGGCAAAATTAATCATGTAGGAAACACTCTTGGGATTCGATTCAGTAGTTCCACAAAATAAATTACTCCAGGGCCTTTAGACTATGTGGTTTCTAGATTTTCTCTTCAAAAATCCTTTAATAAAACTTGTACTTTTAAGAGATAAAAACGAAATATTGATATTTTTATTAAAAAAACTGGGAGAGATTCTCCTGGTCCAATTTATAACACTGAAATGTTATTTAAAAAAGAGCTACCCTCTAAACCAAAAATAAAAATGTAAACGTCAAGAAAAGAGAAATTTAATAAAAAAAAAAAAAATGATTTGACTAAAAGATAAAGGTTATAAACAAAATTCTTAGAGAGATAAAATAATTTTCTAAAATCAGGTCAGTAAACCATATAAATAATAGATAATACAACTTTGAGATAGCACATTAAATCTAAAAAAGGTGAAAATAGTTAATAAATTATGTACAAATTCACTCCTATTGATTGATTCAAAGTCACCTTTAATTCCTGAATGATGTTTATAGCTGTTAGAGATTCAATATTGACTTCTCATATTCATTTTATAATTTTTGAATATCATGTAAGTTGACAACTTCTTTATGGAAGAAGTGTGGAATAAATCAATACCTTAGGCTTGGAGAATTCCAACAATAGTCATACCTCTGATATAAAACCATATCGATTTCCTCACAAACGATGATACTAATCCCGATTTATCAACTTTTCCTCTCTGTCACTAAATTGATAAAGCATTAAAGATTTTAGGAGGCTCAATATTTATGAAAGTAGCCGATCGATCGCCAAAGGATATTTCCAGCATTAACCATCAGGTTAGATCTGTAAAAGATTTAATAATGCTGATTAAAATGTCTGAGTATTTAACAGAAGGACTATGCTAAGAAAATGAGGGCAAAAATTTAGTATTGCGCAGATTTGATTCAGATTTATAAAGTGGTAATGATCAATTTAGAGTGTATGTTATAAATGGTAAAATGGTTGGAGTTTGCCAAAAACAGCCTTGCTTTTTATCCTCTCAGCTAACAATAAATCAAATTTAAAAATTAGAGTAAGTTTCTGAATTTCTTCACGTTTTGCTTTTAAAAGATAGAAATAATTCATAGTAAAAAATCAAATTAGAACATTCATTTGTGATAGATCTTTACTGTTCATCCAATGGACAGAACACAAAAATATTTTGTATTGAGCCATTTTACATCAATGGATTGAGTCTGTTTAGCGAATAATAACTACTCAATCATTCACTTAAGAAAAATGCGCTGCCTCTTATTCGCGTTGTCTAAAAATAATCCCAAATGAAAGAATTTGATATATCAGAATATAAAGTGGGGAAAGAACTGAAGTAGCTTTCAAATGTACAATAGTGGATTAGCTTTATGCAATCTGAAGGTGATAAATGATTGGAAAATTTATGCTGTTAGGCCAACTATATTGGAGATATTTCAAAAATATTCATTAACAAATATTTAAAATATATGAGAGTATATAAATTGAATATTATTATATTTGTGAATTTTATTCATCTATTAACAATTTAATCCAACTGAATAAATATTTCATTTATAGTTACTGATGAATTTTGAAGGAAATAAGACAGTCATATAAATTAAAGATGATCAAGCCGAGGACTGTAACCATAGGATTACGGAATTATTATGCTGTAGATACTGTGAACTCAATGCTCAAATTTGTGAAAAATGCAGTAATAAAAGATAGCATGAAAACAGAGGAGGCTAAAATCATCGGGAATTTACCATTGATTAATTTAATAGAAATTTCTATAAATTAGAAGAACGATGCAGCAAAGAGACATAAAACTATGCCCGCCAAATCAATGATATATAAAAAACAGCCATCGAGAGTATAAGGAGAAAGAAAGAAGAATCTTTACGATAATTAGAAGGCTTTAAGACGAATCTTATGAAGAATACATATAGTATTTTACAGGAAAAGTTTACGACTCTTTATTAAAAATGGAAAAATTAGAGATTCGATACATTAAAGTGCAATGAGGTATTTTGGGTAATGACCGCTTCAGTCACGCCAATATCAATCAAACATTCTCTGATTGACAAGGAACTAGCAAATATTGTTAAAAACTTTTAAAATTTTAAAGAGGTTGCCAAAAATATTCCCGGAAAGACTATTTTTACTAACAAATAAAAGTCTAAATAAATCAAAATGAACTCCAAAGACTTTAGATTAGTCGTTCTGAACAAAGACCCTGCTCCTGTTAGACTTCCGCAAATGGATTATTCTGAGGAAAAAACTATTAAAATCAGAGACAAACTTAACCAATAGATATCTAAAAAGGTTTAAGAAAGAAAAATTTTAAACGAGCAATTATAAAATTTGAGAAAATAAATACAAAAAAATCAAAGGATTAAATGGTACCAGCGCAGTCGATTGACATTAATTAGTAATGTAATATACTTATAAACAAGAGTGTAATAAATTTTCCTTTCTCTGAAAAAGGACTCAGCCCAAAAACAAGAAAAATCTTTATAAGTAAATTAGAATAAAGAATAAAGGTTGAATATAGATATAAACAATAAATAAGAGGCTATGGGATCTCCTGAAAAAAATCAAAGATAAGAACACCAAATTTAATTGGTCAATGAAAAATAATTAGTTGCAAATAATCAAAATTAGAGAATATCTCAGAAATGTCATTAAAATTAGTAAAAGTCTATAATTACAAATATTATTGCAAAATAAACTGCCGAAAATCCAATTAATCAGCCTGCTTTTCCTATGGAAGAAGAATAATAATAAGAAAATTCAAAACATATCAATAAATCAAACTAAATGTAGTAAGAAAAATAATCAGAAAATGCTAATATTAATAAGCCAGAGGTCAAAATTTAGTATGAGCCGGAACCATATCAAGCATGGGATAACTCATATCTCCTTTAATAAATCAGAAAAAATGGAAAAGATTAATAAAATTGTTTAAAAATTGAAAATATTTAAAGATTACTTACATTCTCCATGAAACGATTAGCCTCTCCCCCAAGAATGAATTCAACAAAATGTAAAAAAAGTGGCAAATTTAAATAATTGCTCATCAAGCCGACTCCTACTCCTTTCAACCAACTTGCGAGTTAATTGTTTGAAAAAGAGTGTAACAAAAAAAATGAAGCCGAGAAAGATAAAGATGCTGACAATAAATGATAATTATGATAATTAGATTATATACTCTTGAATAATAAATTCTTGTTTTATAATATCACCGATTTTATTTGTAAATTTTATCTTTAATTGATAAGGATTAACGAATCTTTTCAATTATCACATCAAAATTTATGGTCATGAAAGCTCATATATGAAAATATAAATCAAAAATAATTAAATAATGAAGGAAGAAAGAAAACCGTATATATACGAAGGAAGAACAGTGTATGAATGGGACTAATCACTCGATACAATTTATTGCTATATTGAACTTCCACCATTGCCTTTAAATGTCAAGCCAGCTACTTTGCTCACAGTTGTCATCACTTCAAGCTCTTTATCAGTCGGATTTAAAAATACTCCTCCTTATCTATCTCATCCACTTCAAGGTATTGCAGACACTCAGTAATCTGTTTGGTACATCCAAGAGAAAAAGAATCTCTCGAAAAAAGAATCATCCCAAAAATAACTGGTGATTGAACTGCAAAAAGCTCAAAAAGGAGTTAGATGGGGAAGCGTATTTAAAGGACATGGAAAATTAAATATGCTTGAAGAATAATAAATGAAAAAGAAACTTATGCTGGAAAGATTTCAGGAGGAAAACCCAGGATTCGATTTCAGTGGAGCAGAATTTAATGGGCAAGTACCTGAAGCCAGGACATTTATGGGTGGTCCAAGAGGATGATATTAAATGGGCATTCACTAATCTTATTTTCTATCATTAACGTAAATTAAAGCTAAAAGCAATTCGACAATACTGAGGGAATTAAATATCTTCAGTTTTATTCATAAATTATCGTGGATTCGTATCGAGCAAATATTACAATCGAATCATTAATCTATTACCATCAATCATCCTCTAGCTATCTCCTAAACTCATATTTTTTGAAAAATTATTCTCTGAAATATTAATCCTCACCGTCAGATTCATATTAGTATTTTTCTGAATTAATATAGAAAGACACCATAATTGATATTGACAATTTTATTCAAAGGTTAGCATTGTTTAGTTGCCAACTATTTTTTGTTAAGACCCTTGAAGTACTAATGAGCCAGTACTTCATGATAATCATTTCTCCAACCTAATTTTGAACATTTTTACCTAAACGTTTTTTAGGACATTTTTATAGCAAACATCGAGTCAATGTCTATAGTTGAGAGTCTTTGGGCCAAGAAATAGTGTCACCTTCCTTCCATTTTTTACTTTCCTTGAGTTAAAAAATCATCAAACCTAAAGCCCACCAGTCCCATGCTTGATGAGCCTATGAGTTGGTAAAAGTTTCAGGTGACCTAATAACAGTTGAATTTTATTAAAAATCGAAATTTTCCCCAATATCTATGCAGTAATCAAACTAATTAAGGATCGTATAGCCACCTTCAGTTATAAATATTCCATCAATATTGATATTGTTGTAAATAAAATTGCATTAATGGATTTGTCCCACAGCAGTTGTGACCTGTGCCAACAATAATTTCAATTTTTTTGAATTAAGACTCTAATTTTTAACGTAATGCGAGAGGAACTCTCCCTTGTAGTATTCACTGATGCAATATACAGTCGAATAACCCACCATACATCGCTAGAGCAAAGGAACATACGGTGATAAAATTTATTAAAGACACCGACGCTAGCGCACGATGCTTAATGCTACTTTTTCATTTTTTCCTATGAGTTTAAAGGGGTATATCTTGACTGTAAAATGCTTCTGCTTTTTTTGTTATTTCATTGAACTCGTTTTTTTCAGACTAATGTTGTTTATGTCGTGTTCTTGAACAGAGACTATGATCGAGTACTATTGCTTCAAAATCAGACTTTCAATATCATAAACTTTTGAAAATGATTTTGTTACAGGAATAATATCTCGATCTATGTATTGACTCGAAAGATTGTCCAAATTTAATATTATGCTCTCTTCTTCTTTTTATTAATTTTTGGCAAGTTCTACAAAGTCATCAAGTAAAGTATACTTGGAGGAAACAATCTAAATATTGCAATTGAGGAACTTTAATTATCTTTTGAGAATTTCTCGAAAAGATAATTCGTCTATCAGAATTGATTTTTATGTAGTCATCAATACACACTATGAAGAGTTGATTGACCAGTATAGACGAGTTATTTTAAGAATGCCAACTTTTAATTTTATTTTATTACCTGAGACAACATAGAAATATAGGTTAGAGAGAAATATTTTTCTGTACTTGCGGTGGTTTTTGTGTATCTTAACAAAGCATTCAGTGTAACACAACAGTTTTTAACTAAAACTCGATGCAAAGTGATAAAACTATTCAGCATTCATCATGTGTATAAATCACATTAATATCCCAATAAAATGAGGAAATTTTAAATTTCTTCTATTAAATGAATACATAATTTAGTAACAATAAACTAATTGTCATGATAATATTGGAATACTAAGGAGAAACATACAAATTTCAAGAACTAAATCATAAAATTAAAATTTATTGATTGAGTTACGAGATCTCTATATTGAAAAAAATTAATATAAATCACCTTGATTCAAATATTATTGTATCTATAATTGAGACTCATTCCTCTCGAATAAACCAACAATCGATTGAGTTATTATCTGATCAGTTCTGCTTCAATTTCATTAGTCGCCTCCAGCTATAAAGTTCGCTCTGCAGAAAATATAACTAAGCAGCAATCAAGATCCTTTGTCCCTCCCCTTCCTTTCATAAAATCTTAGGCTTTCTCTTTTACAATTTTAATAATGCTCTTCAACTCTATTCTCTTCTAATCTTCTTTATCCAGGGATTTCCAACATATAAATCTGTGATCGCTAGAGATATAGATGAATTTATTATGAGGCTATTTTGTGTTTATTGAGTATTTCATCATCAGGTAGCCCTTTTTGAGATTATTGAGAACTTCAGCGATCGATTCGCATTCTGAGCTCTAATCACTTCGTCTTTTGAGAGGAGAAGATTGGTGACTAAGACGCATTGGAGATATATATCTCATCTCATCTAAAGCTTTTGTCAATAACTATTTGATTTTGGTCACTTTGTAATGGGCTTCTGTTTATTTTGATGATCCCCTTGACTTGAACATTAGTTTGTGATAATATAATCAAAAATATTGTCAAAAATTAATGATGATTTATCTACCACCATATGATATTAAGTCTTTTTGAAATCTTGGATAATTAATCAATTGTTTATAATTGTTTGCTGCAAATCTAAGATGAAATACAATCATGAAATTGTTTAGGTAAGTTTTACTTCTTGGTTTTCAGATATTTATGAAGAGTTGTCATAATTAGTGTTAATGAGCTATTGCTGTCGACGTATCATGCCAATAGACAAAAGCAAATCCAATTTTTTCATAAATTATCTTTTTTGTTTAAAAGATGGAATATCTGCATTATCTTTGGGCTTCAAATTAACTTAAGATAATTTATTTTACAATATTTAAGAGGCACAATTTAAACTTATATCCTCAATTTTGTTATTTTTGTTCTATTATTTTACAGATAATTAAAGCTATGAGTAAATTTATAAAATCCCTTTATGATCCTCTCCATTTTTTATTGTGAAATAATGAAGCAGTTAACCATATTTCTATTACTTGCTTTATATATATGTAAATTTGCTTATTAAACTACTGATTGCTTTAGTTTTGTTCTCAACATGCAATATTCTTTAAATTATTCTTTGAATTGTTTTATTCATCTTATACAAAACGAAAGGAGATTGAGAAGGATCAAGCTGCTTGATTTTAAAACTAAGTGGTATTCTTTTCAAAATGTCAAAGAAAACCAAGCACTTTTTATTCATTTCAAAGATATTCCTAAAACTGAGAGGTATTTGATATTTTTTTAGTTAAAACACTTTATTTTATTATGATTGTGAGATCATCCAAGCAGTATGGCATAATTATAATAGATCTTCATAGATATTAATGATATATCTTTGCATCTAGATATCCTTTTAATTAATGCAATCAAAGTTAACATTTTATGAATTTTAAAGGTTTGCTATCTCTTCTTCTTAATCTAAGATAATGTTTGTATTGCTCCTCAATTAATAACCCTTATTAATCATTTTTGAAAATTTAATGCATTCTAGTCCATCTCTAACATTTTGTTTCATTTATTGCCATGAATAGTCGACTAAAAATGAATAATTTTAAACCACTGATGAAAGATAACTCATCATGACCTTTTTTATTATGATCATCGCCACAATCGCAACCATTAAAAGCAGCCATTCAATATGAATCGTTACAAAAACAATGATCAAGCTAATCTACATTTATATATTCCCATCATATGCTGGCAGAGGGGTTATGTTCCATTTTTTCGCTAACTATTTTCTTACTGTTTGACTATAGTACTTATTGATGACAAGAGAAATGAATGTCGAAAGAGAAGAACTGTAAAATTTTAAGGGTTGTAAAACAAATTGAAATAAGCCCATTTTTTATAGATAGAAAAAGAAATATGAAATTAAATTAAATACAATTAAAATAACTAGAATTACACAAAGATCATCTCAAATTAAAATACAACATAAAATGATGTGAAACTTATAACAGGTTTATCTGTTAAAGCGAAGAGCATATGATTTAAAAAATAGTGTTATCTTAAAGATAAAGACTAAATAATCAAATTTCAGCTATGTGACTCACTCCTCCGAGAGAGAAGGTCTTTGACATGATCTGTTACAGCATTTTTACTTTATTCTCTCGTGCCATTTATCGCCGACGTGGTTATTGACTTTTTTGAGTTTTGAGTTCGGGCTTCAAGTCACAACGATAGACAACCATTGTATCTGTCTCCTCTCCATTGCCAATGAAGTTACGAACTGCTAGATTAGACTCAACCCGCCTTAATTAGTTGTTAATGTCAACCTCAGTGATGGTATTTTGTGCCAAAAAGTGGTCATCAGAGATGTCTTAGCTAACTAAAGCATAAAGATCATTAACATTTTTCTCTATCTAATCATCCCCAACACATTATCCCTGCCAAACTTTCTCAATGAGAGCCAACTCTTCAGCATCAAGTAATTCGGTTGCAACATAATTCTAAATATCTTTCATGAAGGAGATGTCTTCCTCATTGTTGAGGGCCTTTGCTTTAAGCTTACGAAGTTCCTTTACATTTTTATGAATTTTGATCGGAGCCATGTGCCCACCCATCATGTCTTCGTTTTTAAGAAAATCCATTTTATTGTAACTTAGGCTTAGCTATTCTTGCAGAGTTCTTATTGTAGCGGAACGAGGATTGATTTCTTTCCAAACTTGTTGCTTAATTAATACTTTCGGTTCGACTAACCAGCTGCATCCCGCAGGTTCTTATTTATCATTAATTAAACTTGTAACTATCTCTCCTCTAAATTTATGAATGAGCTGTTCTTTCACTATTTTTTCCATTTTAGGCATGCTCATTTCACTTAACTATTTTTTTGAAATTTTATCAAAATCTTTAAAATGATAATATAAAAGGAAGTGATTGTAGGCTTTGTCAAACCATTCATATTTTTTCATTTTTTAGAAAAGATATACTGATTAGTTGGGATAATGCTCTATAATTGGCTTGATTTACCAAAGTTGAGCGCTATCATGATCGGGAGAGTATCCAAGGAAAGCGTCAATCTGCATCTGACGATACTAGTCATTGAACGTATTGTTCCAATGTCGTGTAATTGAAGTAAACAACTCAAATCGACTTTATGTTGACTTTTGTATCTTTTGTTTGTGGGCTAGACTGCTTCCATACTGGATCGAAATGACATCACCCATCTATTCATAAAGTTTAGAGTAGACCTACATTATGCTATTTCTGACAATGAGTACCTTTAGTCAAGTTATAATTGATCCAATTTTACTTCTTAGCCGATTAGTCGATTTAACTGAATTACTAAAACGGTTTAACCTACCAATTGTTGGAAAGAATTGGTTCGATCGAGGCAGTCCACACAATTAGCTCGAATAACTCCATTTTGAAATTCTAGCAATTGCTGGTGAGATGATGTGGAAGGATTAATACAAACAAATATGCCAGTTCTAAGTATAGAGAAATAGGCAAATGTTTTGGCTTGTTGGATAAAAGATTTTTTATCTCTTTTCAGCTAAAATTTCATATCGATTTAGCTGTAGTGAATAGCATTTTCTTCTCTCAAATCATTCTTGTTTATCAAAAGAATTGAGTTTTGATATTATTTCGATAATTCGCTTTAACGCGGTGTTTTCTCTTTCTGCTTCATTAGATTCACACAGAAAATGATCCTCCCATAACGACCTACCATATCATGGAAATGCTTTCTCGTGCCGACACACATATAGTCGGCGTTTGATCGAACTGAATATAACAAAAATTACTTTAAATTGCTGGTTTTGGATTTGCAAAGCCTGGCTTTTGCATCCAATAAGTGGGAACTGATCCTCTTACTTGCACAAAAGAGCTGCAAACAGGTCTCGTATCTTGAGAGGAATTATAATTAATGACTATTTGCTCTACTTCCACGAAATTCGCAGCAAAACCCTCGCCATTGATACCTCTCTTGATATATCTTGTGCCTGCTTGATGGCGGCTCCGTCTGGCTATCACAATTAAATGAAATATTGTCCCTTTCAGTTTTAGATCTTAGATAGGGCTATAAATACTGATATGTTTTGCAAAGCCATGAATAATGGAAAGAATCCATTTTTTGCAGGTGAGTGCATTATAAAATTCTTGTACAAGTTTATGGTTAACATGGAACATCTCCGAAATTCCTAGAAATTCGCATTAATTGGAATAGATGCTGACATATTCTTCCTTCTTGTCAATTTGAATATTGAACAAAGGCAAGGAGTTTACTACCATATTACGAGCCAGAGTATTGGTTAGATCATAAGTATAAGAAAAATAGTAGTTTTATATCTTATATTAGGCGAGAATCTTCCTATACTCTTTTTCATTTTTTTGAGTGCCATCAGACCGAGACTCGAAAAGTTGTAAAATCTAGGTTGCTTTAATTTCGTAAATTTTATGCCCTGGGTAAGAGGAATGTACTGCCGATTTTAGCGATAGCGTCCCTTTCCTTTATATAAGTCAAGTAATAGCCCTGTAGAAATCTGTGGAAACCAATGATGCCATGGGCAAATATTGATTATTTCTCATGGTATATACCAGCTTTTTCCTAAATGTCCTTTTTAATCTCGTCCATTGTTTTGAAAGGCCCGAACTCCATAATTAATTAAGACAAGGGTTTTAATTACTAATTGGATCTAATTTTCGGAATGACCATAGCGTTATACTCAGTTTAACTTGAGTTCCATCCAATGATGATAAACTTCTAAATCTGGTTGATTGTACATGTTCCTTGCATTTGATGATTTCGATGTGCTTGAAGGCTAGGTACCCATCATCAATGGGGTATTATAAATTCATTAATTTTTATTTTATTTCTATATAGTCTTACCAAATCATAGTTAAACTTCTATTAAACTTCTTTCATCCACAGGATATATTTTATAATTTTAATATGAAAGGGCTAAAATACTTTATCATATATTATGTAAGGAAAAATAACCATAAACTCGGGAATTTTGAATGTGTTTGCTTATATTCTAATATTCTTATATTGGCCAGCATAAACATCCTTTTCATTTTCAGAAAGAGATAATTGAAATGTATAATATTTTTGAATTGTTAAAATCTTTTCAGATATAATAATTAGAAGGATCTATCAAATTCTATAAATATGGTTAAGATTATAAGTATTTTTCTGAAAGTGAGGCTTAAATATTATTTTGTATGAACTGTTATATTATCATCAATTAGCATAAATCATAGCCATTAATGATAAATATGACAATATAATTAATATATTTAAAATGCTGAACTCTTTAACCCTAGAAATGAAAGGAAGTCAATACCCATTCGGATTGTTGGATGTCAATCCAGATGACTGCAAGAAAATGCTTGTCAAAAAGAGATATCCCTATAAGACTCAAATAGAAGAAGCAAAGCTTAGAGAAAACATCAATAAACTAAAGAATATCTCTCATAAAAATATTATCAATTTGAGAAGCACTGAGGATATCGGAACTGGTTTCATTGATCTACTCTATCCATACATCCCTATCCCTCTCGAGTAGTCTTTCAATCAAAATACCAGCCAGACCGTAAAAGAACTTCACAAGCAGTTTATTGAGCTCGCTATCCACCTTGCTAAAAACAACATTCTGACGTCGTTCAACTCTTCCCGTTGTGGAGTGATAATAATTTAAAACAAATCCCTTATCAAATATTATCTTCCGCTGAATGAAATCATTGTGACTAACAATCTTATTATGCTATAGAGATCTGTACAGCTCTTTAGCGTTCAGTCAATGCATTATCTGGACACCCTTTCGCAGGCTGTTTTGAGTACCACTCTCTAAAACTCCTCACAATGCTCTTTCAAGAACAGAGTTAGACTGTTTTCCGAGGTTGATCGAAGTCGTAAGGATAGTCAGCCTTCCTTTATTTTCAATAAGTATAGAAAATTTTCAACAAATCCAGTTAAAAGTCCCCAATTACGAAAATTATCAAATTTAAGCAAATAACTTTCATAATTTTCTGAAATGAGACGGAAAAGAACAAAATAAGCCTCGACCCATCTTTCATCGTCAAGTTTTCACACAACTAAACTCTTAAATTCTCAGGATTCAGAACGGGACTTTCTTTTGCGCAACTATGTATCCTAGAGCAAGATAATTAGGCATCGAGTGGAATAGTTGAAGGAACGCAGCCTCGCAGCAATGAAAACATTTAACAATATCCAAAGCCTAATGGTTAAGTCACGAAATTTATCTAAACTTTTAAAGAAAATAAAAGGCTGAAAATAAACTATGATTATTCATTATACATTATCATTTCTATTATGAAACATTCAATTTCAGTGCAGCATTTGCAGAAATTTGTTTATATTGACTCTAGCGAAGATTAAGAATAAGGAGTGCTGAAAAATAAGCAGCAGAAAGAATAAACATTGCCTGCATTTATGCGTGGTGATCCCAATTTGTTAGGCAATAGTTACAAAAAATAACTGAAGGAGCTCTTGTATTAATAAATATAAAAAATGCATCACGGGAATAGATTGCTGATTGAACCAAATGACCACATCATTCACTAGGATGTCCTAAAGCGCAAATAAAAATACAAGTATTTTCTGAGTCAGATTGAGATAGATGAAAAATATAGAAAGATAGTTTAATAGAAAGTATCGTTGTTAAAAGAATAGAATAGAAGAAAGGAAGAAGTATTGAAACGCCAAAGATAAATATAAAAACTAAAAGAAGAGGAGAATTTATTTCAGAAACATATCATTGAAAAGGTGAATAAGCAAGAAAAAGTGGTCAATGAAGTGTAAATATTCCTAATATAATAGAAAAAATGTCGTGCGGAAACTTGGAGTTTAGAGAAACGTGTTAACTGCCAAACAAGTGGCGAGTCAAGTCAAGTCGTCAAGGTAGTACACTCAAAATAAATTGGCTAACCTCAAGCAACAGCAAAAAAACCAAATTGATGAACTTCGACAACTCTACGAATAGATAAAAATTGAAAAAAGGACAAATAAATTAGATCAGTAAAAAGTCCTGAAATAATTATAGAAGATGAATCGAAAGCACAGAGAATAATTGAAGTAAAAGCTGAAAATAAAAAAGGATTTCATTGTTTGATATTAAAATTTCTGCTAAGATCGCTTATTGATATCAATTTTAATTTATAACAAGTATAAGGATATAATTTGAATGCTTGGATAGTCAGGATATAAAATACCGTTCAAGGAATAAGTTATTAAGGAAATATACGGTGAATATTCGCATAGAAGGTTTCAATAAATGCTTTAAGATTAAGTACTTGATCGCATTCTGGGATCTATCTTCGGAGCATTCATCGGGGATGCATTGGGGGCTTTTTTGTAGTTTCAGACCAAAATTACCGAAGATCTTCTCGATGACGGTAAAGATTAAATAATTAAGCCATGAAGATGAAAGGAGGAGGAACTTTTGATTTGAGGCCTGGACAAGTCACAGATGATTCATAACTATCCTATCATTTACTTTTGGGATTAACCAATTATGACTTAAAGAGACCTCTGAGCGAGCAAATGAATTAACTTATTGCCAGCATTTGTCTCGAATACATTAAATGGAAAAAATCTCGCCCTTTTGATATTGGAAATACATGCAGAACCGGAATTAACAAAATCTAATAATTCAAAGAAGACTTAGAGGCTCCAGGGAGATAAAGATTATCAAAAGTGCTCCAGAATGTGTATCTCGAAATTTAAAAGTTAAACGCATCCAGCCAGAGCAATGGTTCTTTGATGAGAATGACTCCATTAACATTTTTGCTTGGCTTGATGTGGCAACAATAACAAAAAAATGAAACATTATTGCTCGTCGAGAGTATTTTTTTGTTTATTAAGAATAAATAAAGCTGCTTCACCCCAATAAGCAGGCCATTTGTGCCAGTAAAATATGGAGCAAATTGCTGAGATGCCTGATTAACAGATAATCAGACGACTAACTGAGAATAATTTACAAATATATTATTTAATAAACTAACAGATCAGGTATATATGATTGGGTAAAATAAGTGTAGGCTAGATAACCGATGAATGGAGTTATTAATATGGGGTGGAGTAAAATTGCATTGTCTTATGGCTTAAGATCATTAAAACAAATTTGTGAAAAACGTATTGATTATGATCAAGATATATTCTCTGCACATATTAAGGAAATCATGGGAAGAGGAGGAGATACAGATACCAATGCTTCGATTGTTGGAGGAATGCTCGGAGCAATTACAGGTTTCAAAAAATTACCCTAAAAATATATTAAAATAATGATGAATTTAAGGTTTCCACCATTGAAAAAAGAGAAAAAAAATGATCGCCCAGTGATGTACTAGCCAAGGTATTTCTTTGCGCGAGCGTACGAATTAATTGAAAGAATGACTTCTAAAAGCAGCCCTAAGAAAGACAGATGATTTGGGAATAATCTTATAAGATAATTCTATTTTTAATGGTAATTTAATTTGATGAATCTAATATATATTAAAATTAATTCTCTTTCAATGTTTTATGACCTAAATCGTCCCCAACAATCTTAGCTTAATTTAGATAATTA
>Ga0302186_10000337_pt1 | contig 42891 bp, 59 predicted proteins | sample II_Bog_E1_2_FD_198782 | JGI IMG/M metagenome (GOLD analysis project Ga0302186, IMG submission 198782) | Peat permafrost microbial communities from Stordalen Mire near Abisko, Sweden - II_Bog_E1_1 | ecosystem: Environmental > Terrestrial > Soil > Wetlands > Peat | place: Sweden: Abisko... | reverse complement strand
TAAAATATTTGCACAAAAACAAAAAAAAGCTAATATAGACGAAGATATTGTAGCTAAGGATAGTACTTTCGATAATTACGTTCCTACTAATAATAAAGCTATTGATTTTAAAAATAAAGTATTGTCTTATAAATATGATAAAAATATATTAGCGTGCGGAAATACTGGAAACGGTAAAACTCACATGGGTTATGCGTTAATTAATCAAGCATTGCAAAATAATATGACAGCATTCCACATATTATTTTATAATCTTAATCGCACATATATAAAACATGAAGATATTTATAATTATTTAATTCGTTGCGATTTTTTAGTAATTGATGAGTTTGGTATTCAAGATAGCGATTATACTGGTGGTATTCTTTACATGGTAATTGATGAGCGCACAAGACGTAATAAGTGGACTATGGTGGTTACAAATTTAACCGCTACTGAGTTTAGAAGTAAAATATCAACATCATTGTTATCAAGATTTAAACAAAATGATATTTTAATGTTGAATACAGATTGGGATGATTATCGTATTACCAAATGTGGAAGTAAGAAATAAATAGTATTTAAATTGATTTTAAGGTGCCTACGTTTGATTTTAAAATAAAAAACATAGAATCACTAATACAAGTTAAAATAACGTTATAATTAATTAAAAATAGTAATATTATAAATTTGTATTAGTTTAACCAATTAAACCTATTTAAAAAAAAATATAATGAAGGATAAACATGTCTTTGAAAGTTTCATTTAATCATTTTAATGCAATTATTAATAATTCTACAGCTGACAAAGCATTCAAAAATATAAAATTTTTTTGGGTTTTTGGCATAACAGATAAATTTGGAATAACGCATAAAGCTAAAGATATAAAAATAGCGTTTGAAAAATTTTGGGGAAATAAAGAAAAAACTTTAGAAAATGCTGTAGAAATTTGTTTTAATATAGCTTCAAATTTTAAAGAAGAAGAACAAAAGTTTTTTTTAGATACAATTCAATTTAAAAAAAACACTTCTTTATTTTTAAATAATACTTTTAACTTAGAATTAAAACATAAAGAATTTATTAAAGATAATAACCCAATTATTCATGTGTTTGATTTAGAGCAAAACAATTGTACTCTTGATAATTATTTTTTACTTAAAAAAATTGGAAAAAATTATTTTTTAAAAAATATTCAAGAAATTGAAGAAACTATATATAAAATTAAAGAAGAAATAGCTTCTTACAAAATAATTACTGACACAGCTTGCTGTAAAATACTTGCTGATGTTGAAAAAAAATTACTGTTTGATAAAACAAAAAAAGATTTTATAATTAATTCAGAAAATAAATTATTACAATGTTATAGTGTATTAAAAAAATTAAATAATTCATAATATTTGACAAATATATAATGTTATGATATAATACAGTAAAGTTACTTAAAAAGATACAAACAATAAACATGTCTTAATTATAAAGTAACTTAAATATGATGTCTGAGGTGCATAAGAGATATGAGTTGTGCTTCAGATGTCACCAAAAATAATCTAAAAAAAATTCCACAAAATATATTAAACATAGTATAATAACGTTATGTAACTATTTACACATTAATTTAACAATAAATCCAAGTGTGTTTTATGAGATAATACACTTTTTTATTTTTTAATAGAAAATATTTTTGGTTATAAATATTTATGTGATTGATTGCTAGTTATTACTAATTACAAAATCGTAAATAGTTACATTTTTAACCTTTAAATTTATTGTTGTATTCTAAAAAAATTTCAAATTTATCATTATTAAAATTTTAAAACAACCACCATTTGTTACGGTTGAGTTTTAATTTAATTATTTTTAATTTTTTTATTAATAAATATTTTAATTGACAACCACAATTTTAAATTACTAAAATAAATAATTGGAAGTATTGGTAATATTAATATTGTTAATGGAATTGACAATATTAATTTAACTATATAAATATATATAATTATAATAGTATTTAATTTTTTTGCATTTTTTTATCCTTTATGTTATAATATTGTCAGAACTTTAAGTTAATATTGTTGATTTTTATATTTAATTTTTTCATATTCATATTATTCCTACAATAGACCCTGTTGTTATACAGGGTCTATTGTTTTATTAAGCTATTTTATTGTTTTCTACGCAATGACATATATTTTTTTCATTGTGAGTTTGAACGCAATCAATGCACCCGTATAAAATATTACAACCTTTACAGTCAGTACAATTACTACAATTATTACATTCGTAACAATTGCTACATTCTGCACAATCAATGCAAGAATAACAATTAATGCAATTAAAACAATTTTTATTATGCCAATTTAATTTTTGAGCATCTTCTAAAGTAATTTCATTTATATCAAGCCATTTTTGCGTACAACCGTTGCTACGATTTTCATCAGCTAAAAACTCGTCATAATTATTATATATTTTTAATTCTATCATATTATATCTCCAATTTAAAATTATTTTTTATTTGATTAATGACAAAATGAATAAGATTATTTTCATTTATCGCATTATTATTTAACATTAACGCATTTAATATTTTAATTTTATTTGTCATAAAAACATTAACAATTTCATCTTTTAATTTTATTATTTTAAAAGTAAAATTAATATTTTCAATTGTACATTTAAAATTAAAATAATATTGTACTCCTTCTTTTTTTAGTTCTTTACTAATTGTGTATTGATTAATTTTCATATTTATTTATTCCTTTAAATATTTATAATAGTTTAAATTTTATGTTTTATGTTTTATGTTTTCATAACTACTCCTCTTAATTAACGCATTTAAAATATTTTTTGTTAAAATGATCGTATATAATTGTACCAATTATATTTACGTTTGAGATTCTAGCAATGTCAAAAGCTAACTCTATACAATCTACGTAAATGTCTTTAGATTGATTAAAAATGTTTATTATTGTATATTTTTTCATAATTTATTCTTTTTTAAAATTTTTTAATTTATCTTTATAAAAATCAATAATAAATAAATTAATTTGAGATAAATTTGTTTTAGTTAAATTTGCATTAATTAAATTAACATCATAAAAACTTGCATTTGCGCAATTAGTTTTAGTTAAATCCGCTTCAGTTAAATCAACTTTAAATAAAATAGAATTTGATAGATTTGCTTTAATAAAATTTGTTTTAATGCAATTTACTTTCCATAACACAGCGTAATTTAACTTTGCCATTTTTAAATTTGCTTGACATAAATTAGTCATGTGTAAATCTGCTTCAATTAACCAAGCACTAGATAAATCTGCATTAATTAAATTAACATAAGATAAATCTGTTTTTGACAAATTAGCTTTAGATAAATTAGCATTATTTAAATTAGCCCCGATTAAATTAGTTTCAATTAAATTAGTGCAAGATAAGTTTGTTGCAATTAAAACAATTCCTGCTAAATTCAAATTCGACAAATCTAGTTTACTAAAATCTGTGTGTTTGCAAGCATAAGCAAGTTCGATTTCTTTACGAGTAATTTTGTTACTCATAATTTATCCCCTTTTATTTTTTTAACTAACAATATTATAATATACCCCAGTACATCATGTCAATTAATAATATTAAAATATATTAAATATATTTTATTTTTTTTAAAATGATGTGCAATATAAAATAGCGTTATTTAAATTAGTTTTAGATAAATTTACGTCAATTAAAGTTGCCCAAGATAAATTAGCCCCAGATAAATTTGCTTTTGACAAATTAGCTCTAGATAAATTAGCCCCAAATAAATATGCATCAGATAAATTTGCTTTTTTTAAATTAGCTTCAGATAAATTCGCCGCAAATAAATTAGCCCCAGTTAAATTAGCCTTTTCTAAATCCGCCCCTGACAAATCCAACTCTGACAAATCCAACTCTGACAAATCTAGTTTAATAAAGTTTCTGTGTCCGCATTCATATGCTAGTTCAATTTCTTCACGTGTGATTTTGTTACTCATTTTTTATTTCTTTTTATTTTTTAATTAACGGTATTATAATATACCCCAGTGTATTATGTCAATTAATAATATTTAATTTATTTTAATATATTTGTAAATCACTGTATTAATTGGTAACTATTTTAAAATAAATTAAAAAATAAAACAAATACACAGGTATTGTGGTATAATAATGTTAGATATTTAATTAATTTATTTTAAAGGAAACACTATGACAAATGCAATAATTTTTGATATTCACAACACTGTATTAAATAAAAAAGGTAAAGTAAATAAAAATATTAAAGAACTTATAAATATTTTATCTACAGACTATTTTATATATTTTTATACAGCAGATGGTAATTTTAATGAAAACGAATTATTTAATAATTTGTCAGATATTTTTTATGCAAAAGAAAAAAAAGCATTAATATTTAATCCTTCAATTCAAATGGTAAATCAATTTAAAAACAATGATGTTGATATGAAACGTGTTTTAATAAAACGAATTTTAAAATTTGCAGATGGTGAAAATGCAAATATCAGTTTTTTGATAGACAATAACAAAAAAGTATTAAAAATGGTTAAAAAAGAGTTTAAAATAAAAACTTTAAGGTATAATTGATGTTATTTTTAAAAATAGTTATTAATAAAATCAACAAGTTAAAAAATAGCACTTGACAACGTGTGTTTTAAACATGATATACTACTATTCTAGCGTAGCTATTAATGCTCTACTGACGTAGAAGCATGTACATAGACGCTAACGTTGTAAACTTTTTATATAACAACACACTTTATATCAACATAAATACCCCATATGTACAATTAGTTGAGATCCTTCGATTTCAACTAATTTGCGGAGGGGCTTGGGGGGGACAGTCCCCCCAAAAGCTGTTATATTTGTACTTAAGTATACCTTTATTTAAAATAAATTAACATAAATAAGTTATTTTTTTAATAATTATGGTATAATAACAATGAGCTTAATAAAAATGTGGTGTGTCGGAAATTACGACTTACCACCCAACATGGTGCTATTATTGAAAATATAAACTTGTTGAAAACAAGGTTTTGTGCTACGAGATTTTACAAAATATTTATTTTCCAATGTAAAGTCGGATTTCAATATTTAGAGTAAATCCGGATTTTTTATTTAACAAATTAAAAATAATTTGACATTTGACAACAAATAATGTATAATATTGTATGTTAATAAAATATTGTATTTTATAAATAATGTTAAAGTTTTAGCTATTACCACTCACACCAACAAAGTTGATTATTATTTATATAACTTTTTTATTAACATACCAGAATATTTAAACGTGGTGAGAGACGTTAACATATAAGTCATTTATGACTTTATAGACCCCGCCTCTCTCACTGTAGCGGGGTTTTTGTTTTTTAGTATGGCCAGATAGCTCAGTTGGTAGAGCAGAGGATTGAAAATCCTTGTGTCGATGGTTCAACTCCATCTCAGGCCACCATTTTAAAAAGAATAATTTATGAATTTATCTTTAGCATTATATTTAATAAATCAAAAATTAAACAAACAATTAAAAAACAACAAAATTTAAAGAGAAGTTGCCATGACAGTTGCCAGAACACTTAAAGAAAACGATTGGTTAACAATACGCACACGATATGAAAGCGGCGAACCGGTGCGAAAAATTGCCAAAGACATCGGAATATCGCATACAACCATCATGAATCACGCTAAAAAGCATGGTTGGAGCCTAGAAATTGCCAAACAACTTACTGTTATTAAAGAAGATATTCATAAGATGAAACAGGTGGCAACTTCTGACCAACTTGATATGATCGGAAACGCTATTAAACAGGAAGTTGACGAAACTTTTGAACTTGCTAAACATATTTCAAATTTACACAAAGGTGCATTAAATTTGCATAATTTTGTTTTAAAAGATACTATTAGTAGAACTAAAACTAAAGAAGTAACAACTATGGAAGCCGTAAGGTTGTTACAAATGCAAGGGTTATCTGTTGATAAAATAGGTAATGCAAATGGTTTAGGTAATGTTACTACTGCCATACAAAATAATGTTAATGTTGAAAAAGAAAACCCAGTTAAGTTTTTTTTACCAGAAAATAAACGTTTTAAGAAAGAAAGTTAAATGAAATTAGTTAAATTTAATGTTGTTACAGAATTCCATAACATACCTGATGAAAAATTTAAAATGGAAGTTGAAAACATGGAAAAATTAGAAGACGAAGATTGGGAAAAATTTGCTAAAAAACTTAGTTCATCTAGAAACAAATATCCTTATGTTACTGTTAAAATTGGGGATGAAATTGCAGTTCCGGATTGGTATTATGAACATCACAAAAATGATATTGTTGATATTACTGTTTATATTGATAAATATGTTTCTGACAATGGCCAACTTATACCATTTGATATGAAAGATGCTATAAAACATGGTTATGTAAAAGATTTTCAATCTACTATGCATAAAGTTAAGCGGTTTGAATTAATCAAAGAAATGACAAAAATTAATAGAAATTCTTAAATGATAGTTCCATCAGAAAAACAAATGGAGTTTTTAAGCAGTGAAGCAGATATTGGGCTTTATGGTGGAGGTGCAGGTGGTGGTAAAAGTTTTGGGTTATTAATGACACCACTTTATCACATTGACGTACCAAAATTCAATGCTGTGTTTTTTAGACGTTCAATTGTTGAATTAAGAAACGCTGGTGGTTTGTGGCAAGAATCAAAAAATTTATATTTTGATGTGAATGGCACTCCACGTGAAGTATACATGGATTGGAATTTTAAAAGTGGTGCTAATATAAAATTTGCTCATTTGGAAAATGATAATGCGGTATATAATTGGCAGGGAAGTCAAATTGCATTGCTGGGATTTGATGAAGTAACCCATTTTAGCGAACATCAATTTTTTTATTTATTATCACGCAATCGTTCAACATGCGGTATAAAACCTTATATTAGAGCAACTTGCAATCCTGATAAAGATAGTTGGGTTAGACGGTTTATAGATTGGTGGATAGACCCAGATACAGGATATGCTATTCCTGAACGCAGTGGTGTGTTAAGGTGGTTTATACGTAAAGATGGAAAATTATTGTGGGGCAACACTAAAGAAGAATTATTGCCATTTGGTAATCCAAAATCAGTAACGTTTATTCCTGCGTTATTACAAGATAATAAAATTTTAATGGAAAATGATCCAAATTATCTTTCTAATCTTGAAGCTCAAAATAAAGTAGAAAGAGCTAAACTTTTAGAAGGAAACTGGAATATTTCTTACACGGATTATGGCGTAGTATTAAATAGATCAATGTTTTCTAGATTTAATCTTCAAGAAAAATTACAAATACCTGGATTTTTTAAAGAAAGTTATTTTGTTTTTGATGGTGCAAGTACGGTTAAAACATCTAGTGATTATAGTGTATTAATGTTTTTTGCTAAAGCAGTTAACGATAATTTTATTTATTTAATAGATGTTGTTCGTGTTAAAATGTTAGAACCAGATGTAGAACAATTAGCTGTAGATACATGGAACTATTGGAAATCGTTAAAAATTGGTCAAAATTGTGTATTTACGCCAAAAGGTATTAATTTAGAAACAGGATCAACAGGTTTTAGTTTAATAACTAGATTATCACGCAAAGGTATACCTACTTTTGAATTAAAACCAGTCAAAGATAAATTTCAACGACTTAACGATGGATTAGGTTTAATTAAAAATCAATTTGTATTAGTACCAGAAAATGCCAACTGGGCTAATAAATTTTTTGAAGAATGCGAATGTTTTAGAGCTGATTTAAAACATGTATTAATGGAAAATGAAACCGCCCCTCATGATGATCAAGTAGATTGTTTAGCTTATGGAATTGGTAGTGAAATTAACCAAATTGGTGGCATTGAAGTTTACAAAAAATTAGAACCTTTTAAACGAAAACATGGAAGTTGGTTATATAATTAATAATATTTTAATTTTTTAACCAATTTTCAATATCAAATAACAACCATCTCCATTTGCCATTAATTTTATTTAATGTTAATTTAATTGGGGGTGGTAATTCTTTGTTTTGAACCATTTTATATATTTTTTGTTTACTAATTTTAAGTAACTTACTTAATTCATTTGTTGTAATTAATTGCATAAAATACCTCACATTATTATGCATTATTATAACATATAATGTATTATTTTGTATAATGTATTTGATATTTTGTATAATATTTGATATAATAACTGAGAAAATTAATTAATTTTCAAATACTTAAAAATTAAGATGACGTGATGTCGGCTGGATAAATATGACTGCTAATTATGTAAAACATGATCGAGAAATATCACAAGAACACATGTTAAAATATGGAAAATTTGCAACCCATGATTTGCATGTTCCTATTTTATTGCTATACGAAGCTGGAAAAATTAATGATAAAAATGGTACAGAAGTTGATATAAACTCTGATTTTATTAATCATACGTTAAAAGCTACTAATAATTGGATAAAAAAACGTCAAAATAATATATTTGCCAAAGCAAAATCGTGGTGGAATAAATCTACTGAAGAAGTAGAAGCTATTCCCATTATTAAAAATCATGATACTGACAATGTAGATAATATTGTAGGGCACATTCGCGGTTATTTATATACAGAAATAGTAGAAAATAAATTATCGTTAAAAGGTCTTGCCGTTATTAAAGATCCTGAAGCTAAACAACGTATAGAAAATGATCTATTAAGAAATACATCAATAGGTACGCGTGGTGACGGTAGTATTAAAGAAGTTAGTTTAGTTGTTAATGAAGCATTAGCTCATGGTGGTTTTGAAATGTCAGAACATTCTATTGTAGAAAATATTTCAGAAAATAAACCCAAAAAAATTAATAAAAAATTGGTTCAATTACAAGAACAAATGCATAATTTGCAATTACAAGAAAAAGAATTATCACAAAAAATTATACCAAATCATATAATTTTAGCAAAAATGATTAAAAATGGTGGTATAGAACCTTGGAAATATGACGATTTAATTATTCAAGATACTGCAACTCTTCAATTAATGGAGAAATCAATGCCCAAAGTTAATTTGGGCATTATGTACGGCACATTTAAACAACCTAAAAAAATAGATATGTCTGAATCAATTATTCAAGAAACTATAGATAAATTTAAAAAAACAGCTTCTACTACTAATAAAAAAGAAAACAAAAAATTATCTACACAAGATGTAGAAATGATTATGCAAAATCATTCTTTTGAAGAAGCTCGGAACAAAGAATTACTTCATATTTTAAAATTATCAGAATACTCACCCGAAATAGTAAAAAATTATATAGCTATTGAATTAGGTAATAATTTAGAAGTAAAACAATATGAAGATAAATATTTATCTGAATATTTAGATCAGCAAATTCAATTGCAAAAACAAATTAACAATTTAACCATTCAATTAGGAGAATATTCAGAATGAGTAAAAATTTAAAACAAAAAGTTGATGAAATTCTTTTACAATTTGCAGAAAAAGAAAGTCAAGAAGAAAAACAAATAATTAAAAAAGAAGAAAAAAACATGTCTGAAATTAAAAAACGTAAAATGGAAAAAAAAGAAAAAAAATTTGGTGAAAGATTTGGGAAACATTTTGCTGAAAGCTCAAAAGAAATGCATCAAAGAATGTGCACACTGGAAGAAACTGTAAAATCTCATGGAGAATCAGTATCTAAAATTCTTGAAATGGCAGAAAAACATTTCACTAATAAAGAGGAGAAAAAATAATGCAATACCCTATTGACGGCAATAGATTATCTTATGCTAATACACAAAATGTAATACTTTGGACTAAACAAGGTACATCAATTATAATTGGTGGTGGATTTACTACCGTTAGCGGAAATCCAAGCCAACAATTATTACCAAGTTTAAATTTAACTTTAGGTTATTTTAATGGGCAAATGTTAGCCAATGCTGTTGGTGATGGTACTGGTCGTTTTGCAAATTTAACAGCCGGTGCATTAATTAATTTTGATCCTGCAAGTACTGATACAGGTCAAGCGGTTTGGAACGGTATGATAATTTGTGATTTAGGTTTAAAAAATCCGTTACCATTGTTAGATCCAGTTACAAATCAACCGTTTGTTTATAGTGGCACTATTCAAGTTGCTACGCAATTACAAGGATGGGTAATTAGACAACAATATTTATATGGATCTGGTACTCCAGCAACAGATATAGCGTTAGTAAATACAGCAATTAAAACTACTTCTGGTGTATTAACTAAACAATTTCAAGCCGAGAATTCAAGCAATAGCTCTGAAATTCTTTTTGCTTATTAAGAAAGAAAGGGTAAAAAATGAATTACGAAACAGATAAAATAAACAACATTCCTTTTAATTTTAAACAATCATGGGATGCAAATTGGAATAAACATGTTGCTAAAAATCAAATTGATGAAATATCAGAAAAATCTTTAGCTTTTAGCGAAGCTTTACCAAAAATTGTAAAAGATGGTAATGTAACTAATAAAATTGATAAATTACAAAAACTTGCAGAAGGTTTAGAATTTAGTGAAAAAACTATTGAAGGTATTCAATTGTCTAGTGATGATGCTAACACACCATTTTTAGGTAATTGGACAGCTGGTACTTTAAATATGATTGTGCAAGAAGTCGGATCTAGTATTGAAAAAGATACGTTATTATCTATGGCATTCCCTGATAAAGCCGTTCCACAATATAAAGTTGTATTAGATCGTATAGTTGGAAATACAGGTATTTTACCTGAATTTGGTGGCGATAGTTCAACTTTACCAACCGTTAGACCTCTTGACACTTATGTTTTAGAATATCAGCCTGGTCTTTGGGGTGCTAGAACTTCGTTAGGTAGTAAAGACATTATGTTTGCACGTCAACGTGGAAATATTACATTAGCAGATCGCGGTATAGGTCAATTATTAGCATATAATACAGTAAATTTAGTGGTACAAGCAATTACACGTAAAAAATATTTATTAAATCAAGCTTTATTTAATAATTCTTTTATCTATGGTGGCACAGCTATTAATAGTAACATCCCATCAAGTAATTATATTGCAATGTACGAATCTATGGGAACTTTAAATGCAGACGGTAGTGTGACTTATTCTTCTATTGATCCTTATTATACTCCGTTTATTGCTATTACAAATATTTTAAATAACCCAATATTTTTAAAATATCGTAGATATATTAGAGGCATTGTATGTAATGGTGCTGATCTACAAGCAATGATGAATCATCCTAATGTTAAAGCTGTAACTAATTTAATGATGGCTGCGGGTACTTCTTTGGGTAATAAAAAATTATCCGTCCAAATAGGTGATATGGTAAAAGAGCTAAATGCATATTATGCACCTAGTTTTGAATTTCCGTTATTAGCAGATGATGATGTGTGGGTACAACAAAATTCAAATGGAACTACACAAACAACTCCTAATGATGCAACAAATTTAGCTTCAGCTCAACAATTTTTTGTGCCACGCGGTAAAATGTATGTTATGTTAGATTTAACGGCTATGGGCGGACAAAATGGAGCTTTTCATTTAACATATAACGAAATTGATCCTAATGTGGATTCTCCTGCTATGGGATTGTTTACAGGTGTGTTTAGTCGTAATTTACATAATGCAGATACTGTTAATAGAATAGATGTTGTAGCTTCTTTGGCTGGTGCTCCAGCAATATATATGCCTGAAGCACAATTCTTTTTAACTGGGTTATATAATAACGTTTAAAAGGTAAATTAATGGGAGCACCATTACCAACACCAAATTATATTGATTATACCGATAATGTAAAACCATTAATTGGCACAGATAAAGTATTGGTGTCTGATACTGATAGTACTGGTATATCAACGGTAGAAGCAAATCAATTAATTGCTTCTGCTGAAGGTATTGTATTAGAAGATTTGTCTCCCTATTATGTAACCGTTCCTACATTAATTACAACAACTAATGGGTTATGGACTACATTACCTGCACAATCTTATTCTTTTATTTATAATATGTTTGTATACCAAGCATCATTGCAATTAATACGTGCTTTTATTGAACGCAACACAGATATGAAACGTGTATTAGATGATTTTGTTGATTATTACGGATTAGAGTATAGTAAATATTTAAACAGATTAATGGATAAATTACCAAACGGGGCTTATCGTTATCAATTAATTGGATTAAAAACATTAAATGCGGGAATACCAAGAACTCCAGCACAATATGCTGTTACTGGTTCAATTGGACAAAGTAATAACTACACTAATGGACAAATGACTAATGCACAAAATAATTATTCGGGATTATTCCCTTGGATTTCTGGAAGAGGCTTCTAATGGCTAAAACACCCCGTAATTTATTAATAAATAAAAGTAAAAAAACAGTATCTATACATAAAGCTAAACCTAGATTTGAAATATCATCAGTAATTGATGAATTTCAAGGAATGAATCAAAATTTAATAGTAAATGATGGTATAAAAAACATAAGTGGTACAAGCAATCCATATCAATTTAATTTATTTTCTGATTTAATTACTAATCCATCTAGTGTAAGTATTTCTGAATTTCAAAAAATAGTATATACACAACCTGTTGTTGCTACAGGTTTAACTATTTTATTAAATTTAATTAAAAATGAAATATCTACATATGCCCATAATAATAAAAAATATCAAGATTTTATTAATGATATGTTACAAAATATGGATAAAAGTTTTAAAGATGAAATAATAGCAGATATTTTTACTGGGATATGGGCTGGATTTTCTGTTGGTGAAAAACGTTATGATACAGATGGTAGGTATACCATAGTTCGAGATATAGAGCCTCGCCCTGCACAATCTATAATATATAGAGTTGACAGCCAAGGTCATCTTAAAGACGATGGAATTATACAATATTATTTTAATAATTTATGGACAGGTTACGGAAATTTATTGGCATTTAACCAAATTACGTCTAATGGATTACAAGTTCCAAATCCTTATGCTTCAAAAGGTGATTTTGATTATCCATGGCGTACTGTATGGGCACAACCAATTGGAACAGTTGTAATACCAAAAGATAAATGTGTACATTTTGTTTACAAAGGCCTTGATGGTTTAACTTCTCCATATGGCAGAAGTATTTTAAGAGCTATTTACGATTATTATATTGCAAAAACAGAATTAAACAGAATTACACGCAATGCTGCGAATGCAACAGCTACTCCTATACCTGTAATTATCGTAGACCCAAACCAAGCTAATACTTTTTCTGGTGTAAATGTAATGAATGATATAGCTGGTGCGTTAGATAATTTAAATACTCCAGGCGGAGCTAACTATTTGTTAATGCAGGGAAAATTAAACGAAAGTGTTTGGATTGATAAATTAAATACTTCCGTAAATGTTGATCACTATGTTAATTTAAATAAATATTATGATGCAATGATGTTAACCGGTGTGCTTTATCCTAGTGAATTGGCGGGATTATCAGATAAAGGTAGTTATTCATTAGGTCAAACTCAAAAAGATTTGTTGGGTAGAAATGTTACAAGTATTGCAAGTCAAATAAAAAGTTGTTTAATTCGACAATTAGTTAAACCGTTATTGCAAACTAACTTTAATGAACAACATGATTTTGGATCATTTATAAAATCTGAAGATGTTTCCGAAGATATTGCGTTAAATTTAGATAAAATAAATTCATTAAGATTTGAAGGAATTAAATTAAAACCTGAAGCAATTATGGAAATGTTGGATTTATCAATGGATTCAGTAGAGTCTATTGATAATTTAATAAAAAATCCTGAATTAATTAAACCTACCAACAATGGTATTAACGCAAATATGAATAGGGTTAAAAATTTTTAATGACTCAAGCAATAATGAGCACAGCATTTCAAAATAACATTGGAAACAACGCAGACGGTAGAGTTAAAGTTAATTTAACAACTTCAACAAGTGCTGGTTATACAAATTTACAATGTGAACAATATAATGATTGGGGTCATTATTCTGTGCCTATTAATGGTCAAATTGTTAATGTAGAAAAACAATCAATGACAAATGTAATAGTGACAGGGTATAATAACCAGATAATAGACCCTAATTTTATTACAACTGCTGGTTCATCAACTAATTATAGTGCTTCTATTAACAATAATATTGTTACTTATTATTGGTATCAAATTAGAGATGCTAATGGAGTTTGGATACAAAAAGGTCATACTAATAATAAAGAAAATGAAATGATGGGGCAGACTACTAATCATATTTTATTAGATATGGCTAATTTACTTATACAAATAATTACATATTTGCAAAATAATGAAACTATATTTAATACACATATTCATACTGGTGGAACTGCGCCAAATGGTAATACAGGTACTTCCACAATTACATTTACACCACCGCCAAGCGATACTAATGTACAAAATGATATACCAAGATTAAATAATAATGAAAATTTAGCTGGAAATAATTATTCTCCATATTGAAAGATATAAAATTAATATTATACAAAGCATAATGCAATTTTGTGAAGAAGATTTACAAAAATTAATAGCTGAATTTTACAAAAAAAGATTTGAAAATCAAGGTGAAATAAATAATCATGAAAAATGGGAAGATAATGATCCATATATTGATCACGGATATAATGGTATAAATCCAAGAAAAGGCGTACAACAAGATAAAGGTCGAAATGAACCTTTAGTAGATAGTGGTAATTTAAAAAAACAATTAATTACTACAAAAAATTGGGATTTACAACCTAAAATAAATAAAAACACATTAAAATTAACAATTCCTAAAAAAGAAAATTTTACTGATAAAAAATACGATATATTAGAAACAAAACACAAGGGTGGTGATTATGTAAGTAAAAGAGGTAATTATATAAGACCTTTGGATATCCCCGCAAGAAAATTTAAAGATATTACTGATTTTGATGTGGATACAATTGTTAATAATTTAGTTAATGATTTAAAAAAGAAATATTCATGACATCGTTTACACAAGCGTTACCTCTGGTTCAAGGCATTGATAATCAAATATGTTTTGCAATTATAGATTATCTTATTAATAACAATGTTTGGACTAAGAAAGTTTTTGGCTCTGCCCAATATGCTTATAATAAAGACGATTTAGCATCTAAACAAAGACCTTCTGTAATGTGTTTGCCTTTGTGGAGTAATAAAAATAGTTTTGCTTATTCACAAGACGGTGAAGTAGTACTACAACTTAGGTTTAGTTTACAACAACAACGTATTGATTTGGCTCAAAACGTTATACAAATAGCAAATTTAATACAATTAATTAATCTTAATCAACAATTTAGTCAATATGCACAAACATTAATGCCCGGATTATTTTGGATTGGGAAAAAATGCAACGCAAATTATTCTAGAGTATATGCTAAAGAATCATTGGTAGAAATAACTTTAGACTATAAAGTAGATTTATTAGCGTATCAAAAAGAATTACAATTAAAAGGTTATGATATTACTAGTCCAGATGAAAAAATATATATAGCTGTACAAAATTTATTATTGCAAAATCAAATATTAAACGATGAACAAGAAGTCGTTATAACCGTTTAAGGAGAATTTAAATTGACAACTTTTGTGCCGTATTTAAATATAAATACACAACTAATACCCCCTCAAACAGCGGGGAATACTACTAAACAAGTATTATTAATCGGGCAACGAAAAACTAACGGAACATTATATTTAACAAAAAATGGGTTTACGCAACCTAATTATTATGTTCCAATACAATTGCCTGGATTTTCTAATGGGTTATCAGCATTACAATATTTAGCAAATTATGGAATACAATATCAATTAGGTTTTGATTTTACATTATCATTACCAGCCCCAACTACAGTTAGTACAATATCTGGTAATACGGTATTAACATGGTCTACAATTCCATATGGTTTTAACAAATTAACAAATTTTGCATTATCTGGTACTTTAACGCAAGGATCTGTAAACGGTACAGTACAAATTGCAAATATTATTTCTGGAGTTGCCACTCTTCAAATACAAGGAGTAGTTGCTTATGTAACATCTGCTAATTCTGGTACATCTATGACATTAGTTGGTGTTGATAATGTTCAATATCCAGATCCTAACAACTCAGACCCAATTGCATTAATGGTGTGGGATTTTTATGAATCAGCTTTATCTGCTTATTCTTCCCCAAATGGTGCACCAACAGCACTTATATCAATATTAAGTGACGAAGATAATACAATTAGTCCTTCTTCATCCCCAAAAGATTTAGCAGTACCAAATAGTGTCGTAATAAACCCTGATGATTCAGTATCATTGAATTATACATATACAACATTATCTAGTTTAATTAATTTTGGTTATTTACCTACTACTGCTTTGGGAACAACAAATGTAACGCAAACCACCAGCAATGCAACTGGTACATTTGGTGGATTTATTATATCTCCAAATAGTTCTGGTGGTATCGTAACTATTTTGGTAACAAATGTAACAGGAACTTTTGTTACAACAACTGGCAATACAATAGTTGTAGAATTAGACCCTACGCAAAATGTATTTCAATTTTTAAATAATATTGATTTATATGGCGCAGTTCAACAATTTCCAATTAATGCACCAACAGATGTAACTACAAAATATGCTGATTTTTATAACGGTATTAACATATTAAACGATGCAAATCAAGTGTTAAATAATCATTATTTAACATATGGTATTGCTGGGAACATTACATTATTACCATCTCAAGTTGGAGCAATAGGTTCACCAAATAATTTTGAATATATTATACCTACGTATCCGTATGTACAAAAATTTGGAGATATTCCATATGATAATGATTCAAATACAGTAGGCTCTGGCAGAGTATCTTCTGCAATTGCATATATGTTAGCTAATGGAGATGCACCGTATCCTTCTTTAATGAATAGCGTTATTAATCATTTACCAGTTTCAAGCATTAGTAATACTACAAGCTATACGTTTGATCCAACAGGAACTGGTCAACTAGCAATAATGCAAGGGTTGTTACCTTTGGCTCCTAATTCAAATAATGTAGTTCAATTTTTACAATCAAATACTACAATGATAACTTTACCAAATACAACAGTGCCAGATGTAGAATTTAGATATACCCATATTTGGGATTGTGTACGTTCAGTAAAATATAACGTTGCTCAACTTTATAAAACAATTAGTGTATTGCCAAATAATCAAGGGTCTGCTTTAATATCTCCACAATTTTTATTGCAATTTAGAAATGGTATTATTTCTATATTATATTCATTACAAAATTTAAATGTAGTAAAAAATGTGGCTTTATATGAAAATTTAGTTACTGTAACACAAGATACAGTTAATCCAAATCAGGTTAACGCAACTGTACCAAGTCAAATGATTGCTCAATTAAATGGAGCTTCAATTAACATACTTGTATTTAGTTCAATTTATCAATTTACTAATACAACAGCGTAAAGGAGAAATAACATGGCACAATATTTTTATGATAGAGTTGCAATTTTAGTAGATGGAATACCTTATTTACCATTAGGTACAATTAGAAATTTTAGTATGCAAGTAACTTATAACACTCGAATTCAACCAAGTCAAACTCCAAATGGTGTATCTGCAGGATTAACAATTGGAAATAAAAGTATTTCTTTTAATTGGACTGAATTTTTACCCATTCAATCTGAATATATTAACTGGAGAACTTTTACAATTGCTAATCCAAATACGGTTTTAACAGTTATACCAATAACATTAGCAACTGGTGTACCTACTGCCCCCAGTTTTACTTTAACTGGAATAGGGGTTACTGGTGCATCAGTTTCAGCACCTAATGAAGGTGAAGTAATGACTCGTGATAACAGTTTTGTAGCACTTGATTCTTCTAACACATAACAAAAGGATTATAAAATGTCAATTTTAAATTTATTATCATCTCAGGGTGCTTGGAATAATACCACCCAATATAAAATTATTTATAATACAGGTGCTGCAGGCATTGGATTAACCTATGTATCTTGCCCTACTGTTACATACAATGGTTCATTATATGCCGCTTTTGGAAACGTACAACCAACTTTGGGAACAATCCCTAGTACAGACACAGCATGGACATTACTTGCTACATCAGAAAGTGGAGGAGATGTATTGTCTACACAATTAACTGGATTTACTGCTACATCCGGTACTCCTACTGCATTAAGCACAGTATTACAAGCATTTCAAAACCTTTCGTATCAAACGTACGGTTATATTAAAGGAATTAATGGAAGTTTAACAGATGGTGCAATAAGTTTGGCTGGAGTAACTAGTGCTTTATCAAGTAATATAACGGTAGGGGCTAATAATGTCGCTATTCCTTTAAATAAAATAATAAAAGTAACAGCAATTTTAGATATAACAACAGCCGTAACTTCTGGTGCTACTTTTACTGTTACAGCTACAAACGCTACAATTTTAGGTGCACAAAGTATATCAGTTGGTGCATCAATTACTAATGGTTATTATATTTTAACTGGATTGGTTCAATCTACTAGCACGTTATCGCCAACAATAGCTATAACTGTTAGTTCTTTAACTGGGACTGTTACTTTAAATAATGATAGTGTACTTATAGTAGAGGCTAATTAATGAACAAAGAAGAAATTATTTCTACAGTTAATGCAATTAAAAATACACCAATTGCCCCACAAAAAGATAAATTAATAGAAAATTCTAGTGGCACAAAATTTAATGCATTAGCACAATATAATGCTATGTTAGATAATATTACCATTGGTGCTCACACTAATATAACTATTAAAAAATACGGCATAGATTGGACGATGCGTTTATTAACTGCTGAAGAAGAAATTCATATTAAAACATTTGCAAATAAAGAATGTAAAAAACATGAAATATTTGATGATTTTTATCATAATTTTCAAATTGTGGTTAAAACTCTTGCTCAAGTATTGACGCCTTCACCGTTTAAAACAGAAGGTAAAGCAATTTTTAATGAAGAAGATTTAAAATTAATTCCTTATGAAATATTATTAGATTTGTACAAAGAATGGTGTTATTTTTCTGATATGGCAACTGCTAGACCTACTGATTTAACTAATGAAGAAATGGAAAACATTTATAATATTGCAAAAAAAAAGCCCGAAGTTTTGAAGGAATTAGAGCGAGCAAAATTATTACCAACGATGTCTTATATTCTCAATTATTGCAATCAATTGGAAAAGATGTTAAAATCAGACTTGAACAATACGAATTCTTAGAATTATTAATTAAAAAAATTAAATTTGAATTAGAGCAAGTAAATGGCTGATCATAATGTTAATGTGAATTTTGTTGGGGGATCTTCTTTTAATGGAGGAGATTCTTCTAATAATTTTTTTATTTCTATTTTAAATAAATTAAATGCAACAATTGATAAATTATCTAATTCTATTAATGCTGTTAAAACTGAAAATTTAGGAAAAACAATCTATGATCAACCTAAACGAAATACATTTAAAAATGTTGGAGATGGTTTTAATAATGCAATTAATGAATTTAATGAAAATTTTAAACAAACATCTAAACGTAATCTTGAAACATTAACTAGTACTGTAATTGGTACGGTTGGGATAACTGCGTTACGTTTATTAAATAATGAAGCACAAGCTATAATGAGTCGGGCAACCGCTCAAGGTGGTTTAATAGGCGCAACTATACTTGGTAATGCTAATCAAGTTGCTACAAATTCTTTAGGTAATTTTTTTGATATTGAACGACAAAGGCAAACAAGTCAAAATTCTACAATTGCACAAAGTGTGGGCGGAGGTTTAGGTGCATTATTAGGTATTCGTTTTGGTTTAAAAGGTATGACAGCTGGTGCTGTAGCTGGTGCTGGTGTAGGAGACTATTTATCAGCAAAATATTTTAATCAAGATACTGAACGCGATATGTTACGTAAAAAGGCTATATCTCAACAAAATTTATTAGCATCTCAAAGCGAATATACTACAGGGTTTTCTAGGTTTGGTGTTAGTACCCAATTAAGCAATATAGCAAGTTCAGACATAACTGGTGGGGCAAATGTATACGCACCTATTTCTCAACGTTTTAAAGGTATGTACGGTAATTCTCAGAATTATAATGCAATACTTAGTAATATAGTACCATTTTTACAAAATAGTCCTTTAAATAAAAATAAAACTGGTGATTTAAACCAAACGGCTCAAAATTTTATAAAAGCTGGTTTTGATATAAACGATTTTAGTAAATTAACTGTTCAATCAACACAATATCAAGCATTAACTGGAAAAAATCTACAAAAATTTTCTGAAGATTTAATAAAAGCTAGAATAAAATTTGGTAATGCTTTTGATTTAAATACTATGCAAAATTCATTAAATTTAATGTCATTAGGTAAAAGTTCAAATGAAGCTAACAAAATTGCATTTCAAAGTCAATATAATCCCAGTATCATGCAAGGCATTAATCAATACATGAATCAAGCACCTAGTCAATTTTATGCAAATAAAGTTATTGGAAATAGGTACGGAATTGATATTAATAAAACTTTAAATTCTGGAGAATTTACTGGAAGCATGGAATCACGTAAAGAATTACAAAAAGAATTACGTGATTATAAGTCTGGGAAAAATTATGGTAATATATTAACAGTATTAAATGCCATAGGATTTAGTCCGCAAATGATACAAGGATGGTTACAACCTAGAATTAGATTAGCAGAAACTAAAGATTTAAAAAATGAAGCTGAATTATCCCCTATGCAAAAATTAGCAGCTACAATATCTGGAATGGATGTAACAGCTACTAATGTAACGATTAATGCATCTAATGTAAAAGGTTTAGATTTAGATAAAGCTATGCAAGACGGAAGATCTTCGGCTCAATGGTCAGCTCCTAGTGCTTATTCCGCCTCAAATATGCCAGCGATGACATCCCCAAAATAATGGCGCAATCTGTAGAAAATGCCATAAGTCAGATTGCGTCAGAAGAAAGGGTGAATAGAAATGCATTAGAAAGATTGATATATAATGAAAGCAGAGGAAACCCATACGTTGGTATGAATAATAGCAATTATTCTGCTGGTATAAGTCAAATAAGTAGGGTTGTGTGGAAAAAATACAGTAATTTACCTTATGCAGAAGCTAGTAAACCTAAATATTGGAAACAAAACATGCGTATTGGAGCAAAATATTTAAAAGAAAATTATCAAAGATTTGGAAATTGGAAAGATGCGTTATCAGCTTATAATATGGGAGCTACTGCTTTGCAAAAAGTTAAATTAGGGCAAAGAAATATGCCTATAATAACTCAAAATTATATAAAAAATTTTAAAGAATAAATAGACACGTAAACAAAAAAGGTTAATAATGCGTAATTTGGCAATAAAAATTTATCCCAGAGTAAATAGTACAGATAATTTTTATGAATTTAGTTCATTAAATACATTAAATACATTATCATTACCACTTGATTTGCAAGGTAATGGCAATCTTGATGTAAGTTCAATTTATCAATTTATTAGTTTAGATTTAAATTATTCTGTACAATCTTCAAGTATTACAAGTACTTTGGTATTATCTATGAATGAATCAAAAACAATAAAAAATGCTTTGCGTTCAGGGCAATATATTGAAGTAAGAGATAATGGTAAAACCATATTTCAAGGTGTTTTATTAAGTTGTTCATATAATTTATTATCTGTGGAAAATGAAAATCAAGGCGGAATGTATGTAATTATTACTTTAGCTCCAAGCATATATCAATTTACTATAACACCATTTGTTCTAGATGCTAATCAAGCTACGCAAATTAGCAAAGCATTAAATACTTCAATTCCAGCTTTATTTGCAAGTGGAATAGCTCAAATTGTAAACACCCAAGATTTTATTAATTATATGGTAACAAATACAGATTTAAATACTTTTTTTAATAAAACAATTGTAGGGTTAGATTTACCAACAAATGTATTTTTAATGGCAGATGCTGGTATTTCTAGAGATTCTGTATTTCGTTCAAGTATAGATTATACAAATACTGTATTTTATCAAAAAGAAGATGGCACTATATTAACTAGATTATTATCTGTAAATACATTTCCATGCCCTTTTTCTATAGATATAACAAATAATACAAATTTTGAAAATTATGCAAGTGTTTTACAATACACTGAAAATGATAACATTGCAAGCACTCCATCAGTAATTAATAATTATTCTATTTTATCTTCTAATTTAAGCATAGGTGCAAATGTTAATCAACTTTTAACTAATTATTACCCTAATCCTTTGTATTTTAATAGAATCCAACAATTAGTTAAAACAGGATGGTTCACTGGGATAATATCTCATACCCCAATTAATACAAATATTGTTACTAATGCTACAACTGCATCAATTTTTAATAAATATCTTACTTATAATAATAATCCATATATTTTGTCATCAACTCCTAGCGGGGCTATAAATGATGAAATATCTGCGTATCAAAATTTATTAACAGCAAAAGAAATGGCACAAGCATTAACTGGGTATATATCTTTAGAGTGCACTATTTCACTGGATGACCCTAATATAAATCAAGATAATTTACAATTTATTTTGGGTACAATAATTAATGTGCCTAATTCAGAACTTGGGGCTGGAATTATAGCTACTTATAATAGAAATTATAGTAATAAAGGTGCTTTTGCAACATTAAACATTTGTCCTTTAGGATCAATTACAGGGGTTTGGAAATAATTATTCTCTTATGTTTAAAAATATGATAAAATATACGTACACAATATTTAAAGATATAAAATGTTACCTAATACATCTCCAATAATTCAAAATGGTCAATTAATGATGACAGGTAATGGTAATTTATTGTTTGCACCCGATATACAAACTCAAATGCCAGTTACCATAACAGCTTATAATTGTATATATAATTATGTTATTGCTAGTGGTTTAATTCCATATTTTCAATCTATACCAAAAGGAGGATTTACTTCAGTAGAAATTGTAAGCATTATAACTAGAGCATTACAAATATTAATAACTGATAATGTAATAACAGATTTAAAAGTATCAGTACAATTTGTTACACAAAACGTTGTAGCAATAAAAATTAGTGCTATTGATGCGGTAGGTACGCCTGTTAGTTTAACGTGGGATAATTCTCAAATTAATCTATAAAATTAACAATATTAATTTGCTGTGAAGCAAATGGATAAAAACATGAATGAAATAACAATAAATTTATTATTTAATAAATATTTAAATTATTTACAAGCTCAAAATAGTAATATAAATATAAATAATAAAAATACGTTTTGGACTATTGATGCTGGTGCAATGGCATCAATTCTTTTAGATTTATATATGAATTTGCAAACAGTGCAAAATTCTATATATCCTCAATACGCAGTTGGCGATCAAGTAGATCAATGGCTATATTCTAGAGGGTTACCTGCTAGAGGAGGAATTACATATGGTTCAGTTTTAGCGTATGTTACTTTACCTACTAATTACCCTTATACAATTCCAATTAATACCGTATTTACAGATTCTGTTACGGGTAATCAATATCAAACATTACAAACTCAAACTGTAACTGCTTTAGACGTAAATATAGTACTTTATGCATTAATTGCCGGTAATGCAATTTATGAACCTAATGGTGCTACGTTAATAGATGCAAGTTCAACTTATACCGCTATTGTTAATTCTTGTCAAATTGGCCAAAATGAAGAAAATGATATTAGTTGTATAACTCGTATTTTAACAGACATAAGAACACCTGAAGCGGGTTCAAGGCAAACAGATTATTTTAATTACGCATTAAAAGCCGATTCACAAGTTACAAGTTGTATTGTTTTACCATCTTTTATTACACAATCAATGGTTGGCATATTAGGAGTATTTCCATTAGTTGGTAATTCAATAACTCAATATCAGCTAGATCAAGGATTAATAAATGGTTCTTTTATAACTTATAACCGTACAGCAAGTTTAGATATTATAAATATTGTTAATACATATATTCAAAATTTACGCTTAGTAGGTCAACCAGTAAACATTTACCCTAATAATACATATATTATTAATACATTAAATGTCACTGTATCTTTAGCAGATGGTTATTCTTTAACTACGACAATTGAAGTGGATAGTCAAGATGTAAATGGTAATCCTGTAACTCAAACATATACCGTTGAACAATTAATAAAAAGACAAATTAGATTAGCAATTTGTAACCAACCTTATGGAGCAACAGCGATAGGGAATAATGTACCTCCAAATAGATATATTACAGTTGATAGCTTAATAACAAGCGTCAGTAATCAATTAAATTCTCCTAATGGTTCTTTGGCACAAGTTTTAATTAATTTAATTGTTGAAGATGGAGACATACAAGTCCCTTCTCAAAATGCAAGCACAACTTATATTGAATATACTTATGACATACAATCGTATGATAATATTTTAATTAGTGTAATTTAAAATGATTTATGATCAAATTCAAGCATCATTAAACAATGTATTACCAGTAATCGGATCAGCATATCAAATATATGTTACTGTTATATATAATAATGCTATAGATGGTGATAATTCTTTGCATAAAGCTACAATTATTAATTGCAATGTTTTATACGGCAATGTTCAAATTAATAATTCTGGAATATTTATTGCATTAGACAATTTACCAATTGCAATTGGTGTAACATCAGTAATATCAACAGTTACATATTTTACAATATTTTATTCTAAAGCAATTTATTCACAAAGTTTACCAAATAATTATATTAAATTTGTACAAAAAATTCCTAAAGGAATTTTTAACGATATTAATCCCAATACTTTAATAGGTCAAATATCACAAGCAAAAGCAAATATGCTCGACGATTATTATCAAAAATATTTTTTTGTGCAAAATCAAGTTTATAGTAATGATTATTCTACCCAATTAGAATTTCAATACAATGGAACTATTGGATTATTGAGCAACAGTATGTATTTGCCCCAATTATTTAATTTATTAGCATCTATAAACAACGTAGCATTAAATGTATATGATTTAGAATTATTTATTAGTAAATATATTTATTATAGATTAGGCGTAGTATGCGCAATTTATATTAATGATAATATAGATCCATTAGACAACTATTGGGAATTGGGTATTAATGGTAAAACTGAATTAGATAGTACTGCTATTTTAGCACCGGACAATCTTTTTGCAATTCAGAATTTAATATGGAACATATTTAATTCTGATAGTTTTTTGTTAGAATTTAAACAAGAAATTCAAAATTTAATAATTAGAATGAGTAGAGCAGATGTAGGAAATATTGTTCAATTTTTTAATGATGAACCTACAGATAATGGGTTTACTTTAATAGGTGCTACATATCCAAATGATCCACGTTTAATTTATAACAGATGTTTACAATATTTAGGTGATGAAGAATACCCTCTAAATATTTTAGGGTACACAAAATAATATTTTTTAATTTTAAGGTAATTTAAATTTATGGATAACAACCAATCAACATGGACACAAGGTCAATCAGTAACAGCAGAACAAATGACAAACCTTAGTAATGATTTTTATTTACGTTTTCAAGAATTAACTCAAGAATATGTTCCAATTATATTACATTTGGATGGTAATGTAACTATTGATGGGGCTGGTAATGTTACGGTTCCAGATGGTGCATTTGCATTTTCCCCAACTACATATTCTTTTTTACCATTTAATACAGCAATTTTTGGCAATGCGATAGGTTCAACGGTTGCAACCGTTGGAAACGGTTATATTGTAGCAAGATATTCTATATCTCCAAATACTCCAAATGCGACTAATTATTCATTTCCAACCACATATGTATTTATTATTTCAGAACCATTAGTTACAGATGTAATAATATGTCAGATTACTAATGGGGCAATTAGTTCTTATGGGAAAATATGGATTAAAACAGATATAACTACATTAAATAGTGAAGTAAGTACATTACAAAATCAAGTAAGTACATTACAAAATCAAGTAAGTACATTAAATGGTCAAGTAAATACATTAAATAGTGAAGTTTCTGCATTACAAAACGCAACTACTTCTTTTTATTTTACTGATGGTGGATCCACTAATATTACATCTAATATTACATCTTTTGGAACCGGCGGATTTAAAGCTATTAATATGTCGGGAACAGCATCTATAGTTTTAACTAACGGTTCAGGTGGTGTAGCTTTGCCTACTATTTTCGCATTGACAAATGGTAGAGCAAATGTATTAACTCAAAACAACGTTATTGGAACGGCTACTTTATTTGATGAACCAGCTGGTGGCAGAATAATTGGAATAATAACAGCACCGACTAATCCAGCTTTTACGGTACAAATTCTTGGAGCATCAGGTGCTCCAACAGGCACTTATACTGTTTCATTTAGTTGTTCTTATACTGGATTTTAAAAATGGCAAATACTTTAGGGATTATTAATACTGCTAATGAATTGGCTTATTTAACTGGGCTTTTTAATTGGCAAATGTTGGATGCTACTTATACAACACCTGATAATAAAAAAACTGTATCTTTTAATATTGTTAATAATTTAGGTAATTTTAATGTTCCTTTAGCTCAGTATGTTAGTGGAGCCGTAAATGCATACAATTTGGTTAGTTCTGCATTAGGCGTAACTTCAGATCCAAACCAAAATTTATTTAATACACAAATGACTTCAACGGGAATAATTGAAAGTATTAATCGTAAATATGTGTTAAATAAAATACCTTTTGCTAATTATGATCAACCTGTAGATATGGGAACTGGATCACAAAAAATAACTTTTAGAATAATATTTTGTGGCACAATGTATTTGACAGCTTTACGTAATTTTCAACAATATATTTTTGATAATAGCGTTGGTAGTTTAGGAACTTTGCAACATCCATTTTATGGAAAAATTAACAATGTGTTACCTATCGATTGTCGCACTACATATGATTATGCTTCATTAAATTTTGTTTTGTGTGAAGCGTCTTTTTTAACTTCTGATTTAACTCATTTGTCACCATCTTTAATTAAAAATAACGCAACTCAAATTATTAGTACGTGGTATACAGGAATTCAAAATACTATTACTTCTTTAATTGGCACAATATCAACGGCTAAAGTAATTGGTACACAAATTGGAGCTGGGGTTGGAATATGAATAATTATATTATTAATGCATTAACTATAATTTTAGATACATATCAATCAATATTAGCATTTTTTTATCAAAAAATATTACAAAATTCTTTTATTAATAATGATTTAACAACTTATGACATTAATTATAATTTATTATTACCTAGTTCTCAATATTTAACTTTTTTAACAACAGGTCAAGTTAATGCACAAATGCAAGCTTATATAAATTTATGTAATGATTTAATTAAATATATTACAAATTTACCAATTATTCAAACAAATTTATTTTATGAACAAATTCAAAACACTTTAAATATTAGTATTTCTCAATTAAACGGTTTTGCTTTGTCGTTACTTGAATCTCAATTTAATAATATTTTAATTTATTATGTACCTTTTAACATGAGTATGACAAATGTATTATTTTTAAATAATATTAATTTAAATACATGGCAACAACAAGTAAAATTAAATGCAGGAATAAGAGATTTTAATAATATTTTACAAAATACACAACTTAATTTAACAAGAGGTTAATTATGAGAATTAATTTATTAATTGATAAAAATGGTAATTATATGAACCCTAGACCGCCATTGATATGGTCTAGTCCTATTACTGGTGAATCTGGTAGTACTCTTTATTCTTGTCAAGCTTCATTAGAATTTTTTAATAGTATTATTAAAGAGTCTAATGGCTTATACGTTCCCGATGAAACAACTGTTGTTACAAATGGTTTAAGCGGTATGTTAACCTTTAATTTATTTCCTAGTAAATTTTCACCTTATCCTGTTTCTGTTACATCGGGAAATGTTATTGATATTTCAGACACGTGTACATTTCAATGGACTGGAGTTGTGGATCATATAAACTTTATTGCAACTTCAATTGTTAATTGTAATTATATAAATGTTCTTTTAGATAGAATATAGAGGTTAATTATGACTACAGGTCAATATAATGGTTCAATTAATTATGTTCAAGGTATAGGTGGAACAAATGGAAGCGGTTCATCTAGTAATACTTTTGCTGTTACAGTTGCAACCACAACTAACATTGATATTGCGTCAGCTCCTGCAATTATTGATACTATAACTCTTATAGATGGTAACACCATTTTAGTTAAAAATCAAACTCCAGATACTGGGAATGGCAACCCAAATAATGGCCTTTATTTATTTAACGGGGCTAATAATCCATTAACTTATTTGGCAAGCTTTAATACGTGGAATGCATACGTAGGTTTATTAGTGTCCGTATCTTTGGGGTCTCAAACTGGCACATCTTGGACATCAAACGCTACAACAGGCGGTATTTTAGACACAACATCTTTGGGCTTTGCTAGCAGTGCAACAGGTAATGTAACTGTAACAGGTGGTTTAACTAAAACAGGTAATAATTTAACGTTAAAAACTGTAACTGCTCCGACTAATCAATTTTCCAATGGCGTTGATATAAATGGTAATATTATTTATGCACAAGTTAGTGCTGGTCAAGTAAGTGGTTTAGCTCCAAGTGCGACTACTGATACTACTAATGCAGATAATATTAGTTCAGGTACATTAGCAGATGCTAGACTTTCAACTGATGTGACAAAACAAGGTAATACATTTAATGGCAATAGTCAATTAGTACAACTTAATTCTTCAGGTCAAATTCCTGCAATTGATTCCTCATTGACAACAATAGGTGGTTCATTTATTCCAATTAATTCATCAGTATTAGCAAATGATTCAATAAATACTGCATTTGAAAAAGTGCAAGGACAATTAAATAATATAGAACCATTGACACAATGGAATTTGGGAATACCAAAATATCCAACAACAAATTACAATGTGTTAACTACAGATACAGTTATTATAACTCAAGCTATTGATTTAACAATTAGTTTATACGCGATATCGGGTGTTACAGATTCTACGCCAGTAGTAATAAAAGATGGTGGAAGAGGTGGTACAATTGTTACAACATCAGATAGTAGTTTAATAGACGGTAAAACATCAATTACATTAAACGCATTAGATTGTTTAACTGTATTCCCAACTTCAACAAATTGGGCTATTTTATCTGAATTATTAAATTCAACGCCACCTCCTACTGCTAACGTAACAGCTTACACTGTAACTTCACCAGCATATTCAGACAATGGGATTTTATTAATTGCAAATCCATTATGGTCAGGATTTTTGCTTGGGAATTCAGGATCAGCATTTATTGTGTCTTTGCAACAACCAACACCTGTAACTCAAACACAACAATATTTATATGTTAACGCAATTGGTGGTGTGTATCCTACTACAGGTATGTTAGTTTTATCTCAAACAGCAACCACGGGGGATTTAGGGTTATTAATTGGTGATGATGGTAAATTATATAACATTCCTTATGATAATACTCAATTCCCGACAATTCAAGATAGCGTACAGAACGTACCCGCAATCGACACAAGACCAGCTGGTATTACATTAGCTAAGCAAGGAGCAAGCTCTGGTAGTGCGGGTCTATTGTTTGGATCTGACAGCAAATTATATAATTTTACAATCAATTAATAAAGGATTAAAATATGTCAAATTTACTTCCTGCAAATTTAAATCAATATGTGATTCCAACTGGAGCACAATTAAATACAACAAATACAACAATTAATGCTTTAATTCAATATTTTAATTTTGTTCCGTCAAACGAAGATATAACACCGTTAACAATTAATAGTAAACAAGGTTTAATTATAACTGGTACATTAAATGAAACAATTACATTACCTGATGCTACAACACTTCCAGTAGGTTATTCATTTATTATAATTAATAATTCAACTGGTAATGTAGTTATACAAAATTTTATATTGGGTAATTTATTAACTTTAATTCCAAATCAAATAGTTTTTGTTGTTTGTAACAATATTACGACACCAGCAGGCACATGGATAAATGCACCATTGCAAGGGGTTCCAAAATTTTATTTATTGGCTCCTTTGTCAAATTTAAATATTGGTGCTAATTTATATAATGAAATTAGAATATCTGGAACAGCAGGAGTTTTAACAACTACTGAAATTCAATTACCAGATGTAATAACAAACAATTTAACAGTTGGATATCAAATTACTATTACAGAAGATGCTGGGTATCCAGTGTCAATTAAAGACTCCACAGGCACATTAATTTCTTCGCAAATTCCCGTAGGTTATGAAATATTAACATTAACATTAAATGACGTGTCTCAACCACAAGGTAATTGGTCTGGCAATCCAGTTCCTACAGATAAAATTATATCTAGTACGTCTTTACCCAACACTGTTATGCGTAGAGATGTTAACAATAACAGTGGTGTTAACAATATGTTTACAGGGCATGGTTTTATATCCAGTACTGGAGGAGTAACCAGATTAACCAATTCTAGCCCTCAATCTTTAACTTGTACAGGTGAGCCGGTACAGGTTGTTACATTACCTGATGCTACAACTCTTCCGGTTGGTGCAGTTTATTTTATATCATACATCGGTTTAGATTCAATAATTATTAACGATGGTTCTAATCAATTAGTTCAATTATATACAAATGGTTATGCTAGATGTTGTTTAAAAGATAATAGCACATCAAATGGGGAATGGGATATATTTACTTATAATAATATTTCTAATGTTGCTTATGTAACAGGTCAAGGGGAAGATGATTCTGCGCAAGTTGGTAGTCAATCTTTAACTTTTGCAACCGTTCAAAAAGCATGGGATGCGACAAAAGGAATAATATGTTCAACGGTATATCTTTACCCTAAAGATTTAGTAGGTTATGGTGATTTGTTAATAGATGAATCAAGATCTAATAATTTAATTGGTATTGGTGATTCTAACGTTGCTGGTAATTTAACAATTAATGATAATAATAATAATCCTGTTGCAACGTTAGCAATTTTTAATATTTATTGGAATAATTTAATAATAAATAATTATAACGACAACATTTACGGCGGTTATTTTGTTAACGGAGCATTTAATGATATTACTTATACAAATGAAGAAAGTTCAAATGTAGGAATTCAAACAGGCAATAATTATGAAAATATGAATATTACAGGAAATATTGATTATTTTTCAAATGGATACGCTAAACAAACAATTAACATTACAGAAACATATCAAACAGTAGTTTTTAGCGGTTCAACTAGAACAATGACAATTAACGGTACTAATGTTAATGTACTATTTTTAAATTGTTCTAATTATCCAAAGATTGTGTTTGCAAATGGTGCAACATCTGCTCAAATAAGTTTTGGGGGGAACAACAATAATATTCAAACTGGTGGCTCAACAACTTATGTTGCAGAAATAGGAGATTATCAAACTCAAATATCTTTTAGTGAAATAAATAATGTATTAACGTTAAATACTGATGATTTTTTTGTGGGGTGGTATTGTTACGTAAAAGTTTTAGCGGGTGGAAATTTAGTAATAAACAATGGTTCAACGTTATTAGCGCATGTTACAGAAAATCAATATGTCCTACTTACTAAAACTGATGATGCTGCGTATCCTTGGCAAATAAGTCATTTAGATAATGACAATATATCTTTAGTCACTTTAAACACAACAAACCAATCGTATACGTTAGGTTTTGGTGATGCTGTAACACAAAATTTTTATGTTACAGCTACAGGTGCAATTCTTTACACAACAATTTCTGGAGCAACACCTACCACAGGTCAACAATTTAGAATTATTAATAGTTTTGAAAGCACAAATAGTTTACAGATTAAAAGAGATCCAACAAATAATTTTGGAATTATTACTTTAGCACCAAATTCTGAAGTTACATTGATGTGGAACGTCTCGCTTTGGGTAGCACCAACTTCTATGGAAACTTCAAGCACTGGTACATTTACCCCAGATTTAATTAGTTGGACAAATAGCGGTACTCCTACGGTTACAGGGTTATATACTCAAGTTGGTCATTTAATTTATATGATTATAAAAGTTGTTCCAGCATCTGGTGGTTCTGTGTCCGCAATTTTAAATACATCAAGTATTACCGGAATACCGTTTAATACCGATTTTGGTATTTTTTCACAAATGCACGATCAAGTAAGTCAAGGTAATTGTTCTTACACTAGTCAAATTAACCCGCAAACTACTGGTACAATTACTTCTGGAGCGTTGGTATTTTCTGGCACATTTTATGCGACAAATATATATGATTAAAAAAGGTTATAATATGGACTTCAGTATAATTTTAAATAAATTACACTTAACAACAATAAATATAATAGTATTATTTACTACTATATTTACAATTCCGGCTTCTTTATTTATATTTTTAACACGAGGAATATTTTATAAAAATAAAGACAAAGAATTTTCAATTAATCAACCAAAAGGAGAAAAAATTGGTTAAATATTTAAAAATTAATACACTTATAATGTTAAGTTGGTACGGGTGTTTAAGGTGGGTGTTTTTGGCTATATCAAATCAAACAAGCGTGGATTGGTTGCAAAACCCAATAAGTTTTTTTATAGCAATGTATTCAATAATGTATCTCGGGTTTACAATAGCTTTATTAATGTTTTCAACCAAAAAACCTAGTTATTTTGTTGGGGCATCAATTGCTTTGTTTATTGCAAATGCTTATTGCTTAATTGAAATGACAAATTTATTTATAAAAGATTTTACTGTTGTAAATTTTGCTTATTTTTTATTAGATTGTTATATTTTATCGTATTATACTGTCATGTGGCGTTTTTGTTGCATGACAAGTGACAATAAAATATTATGCCCAACTGTAAATATTAATTTAAAATAAAATAGGTGGTATAATGCAAATAGTAAGTTTACAAATGGGAACAATTTTATCATTGTTGATAACAATTTTTATTGCAATAGTAAGTTATTTAATAAAAAGACACGATAGATCTGATGAAACTGATAAACAAATATTAGATAAATTATCAGAAATAAAATTAATTGTAACAAAAACTGAATTTAAATTAGAAGAAATGCAAAAAAAATTAAATGAAGTTATTGAGAAAGTTAAAAATGTGGCTTGATATTAAAAATTTAATAAAAACCCAATGGGATAATAAAATACATAGAATAATTTGGCTTTGCGTTTTTGCAACTTGTTTTTTTGAAATATTTCATGGTAACCAAACTGATGAATTTGTCAGATATTTATTTATGAACGTTTTTGCAAAAATTATTAATTCTATAACAAATGATCCATCATTCACTCATGCAATTGCGTTGGGTGCCACTGGAGCTGTTGGTTATTTAATTAAATGCATTATAAATTGGTTTAAAAGTAAATAATTAATAAAACTGAATTGGTGTAAATAGGGTCATTCCCGAAAAGTCTATGCCTTGCTGACGTTTACACCATTCGAGGGGCTGTTTTCAATTCTATCAAGGCTAGAATATATTTTATGAAAGTATATTCATGAACATGAACACAATAAGTGATAATGTATCTAACCACATGTTTAATAAAAAAGATTGTGCAACGTCAGGACAAGTAGAACGTTTAGGCTTATCCAACATGGACACAACTAACACAAATGGTGCTCAAAACCGTGATACTGTTGAACAATTTGGGTTTCAAGAATTAGGTGCTATTTCTGCAACACATAAAGATAGTTCTGATCAAGCTCGATATTTTGCTGAACAAAGTTTAAATGGTGCTCAAAATAATTATACTGCTACATCGACTGGAACTAAAGATATTTTAGTGCAAAATGCTGTAGATACAGGTACAATTATAAAATCTAGCACTGATGGATTTACTGCTGTTGCATTAGACGGCAAAGACAACACAGCTAACGTTATTAGTGCAACTTCTGATGGGTTTTCTAGACTTGCAATGCAAAGTTCATATCAAGCATCAGAAAGTGCTCAACGCGACGCAACCAATACTGCAAATGTTTTACTAGGTCAAACGATTGGTTATAAAGACGGCATTATCAACGCTACAGTTAACGCTTCTGCTGTTGCTTTACAAAATGCAACTTTATCAGCTCAAAGTCAAACAAGTATGGCTTCAGGTTTTTGTGCTGTTCAAAAAGAAATTTCTTATACAAAAGCATCATTAGAACTTTTGGCGGCACAAAATAAAGCTTCTAGTGATTTATTGGCTATGCAAAATAAATGTGCTTTAGAATTAGAAATGGCTAAAAATAATTCAATACTATTGGCTAAAATGGCAGAATGTTGTTGCGAAAATGAAAAATTAGTTCTTACTCAAAACACTTTAATTGTAGAAAAAACTAATCAAACAAATGCCCTTGTTCTTAAACTTGATGATGAACGTACTAGAGCTGAACTTTCTGATATTAAATTAAAATTAGCTATTTGCGAAGCTAAAAAAGGCGGATAATTTTTATTATAAATTAATCATTTTTTTGTTAATTATAATTATTATTTTATTACTTCATTTAATATAACCCTATAAATAGGGTTATATTATTACCATTTTATCCATGTACCATTTTTAAACATGGATACTTCATTTTGTCTACGTTTATGTAATAAAATTGAATCAATTGATAACATTCCCGCAATTATTATATCTTTGTTTCCATTAATAATAGCTTCTTTTGTATGTACATAGCTATTAAATTTTTTACCAACGCCAGTATTGTATAAAAAATCAATTAACGCATTAAATTCGTTTTGTGTTGGTTGCCATTTAAGATTTTTCTCAAACCATGGATATATATTTTTTTCTAAATAATAATTAAAAAATTCATATGCTTGAGACAATGTTATTTCTAAATCTGTTAATGATACTAATTTTCCATTAGGATATATAGTTGTACCAATTCCAATAGTTGGAATACATTTACTATCAGGGTAAGGTTTTAATTTACACCCTTCATGAAAAGCCGTCATATCAAAACCATTTTGATCAAGTTTAAATATTTCAATCATTATTATTACCTTTTAAATATTAAACAGTCCGAAATAATCGGACTGTTATTTAATTTATATTAAAACTCAAAACCTACATTAACTTTCATAACAGGATAAATACTAGAAAATACTGTATTCTCTTCTTGAACACCATATCTGCTAACTTTCATCATATCATTATTACCTTGAAACATTGTAGCCCCCAAATCAGTATCAATATACCAACCTTTATATAAATTAGCTTTATAACTTAAACCAGCGTAAGGTTGAAACCCGCTAAATGATGTGTGATTATCAGTAATGCTTTGGCCTTGTTTTAAAACAGTAAGATGGGTAAATTTTTCATCACCATCAATGTAATATGTACCTGCATTTACAGATAATCCTCCAAAAAGTTTATAATCTAATAATAAATCCGCTGTTAACAATTTTACTGCTAAATTGTGATTATCAATTGCATTTGTGTCAAATTGAATGTGACTAGCACCTAATTTAACGCTAAAATCAGATGTCCCAATCGGTAATGTAACTCCCAAACCATAACCAGTTGTACCAATACCTACATCAACTCCTAAACCGTGACATAATGTTCCACTAGCAATTAAAGTAGTTAATAATAATTTTTTCATAATTTATTTATTCCTTTTTAAATTTAGTTTTAGTTTTAATTTTAATTAGTTGCAAATATGGTATTTTTTAAAATAGCTTCAAATAAATCCGTACCAACTAAATTCGCCCCAAATAAAATAGCTCCAGATAAATTCGCTTTAGATAAATTCGCCCCAGCTAAATTAGCCTTAACTAAATTAGCGTGATATAATTTTGCCTCAAATAAATACGTTTCAGACAAATTTAATCCTGACAAATCAACACCATCTAACTGCGCCCCAGCTAAATTTGTTCCATACAAATTTGCCCCATATAAATTAGTTTCAATGAAATTCGCTTCAGATAAACCAATTCCAGACAAATTTAATCCTGACAAATCCAAACCTGACAAATCTAATTTATGAAAGTCTTTGTGCCCGCATTCATACGCTAACATAAGTTCTTCACGTGTAATTTTATTACTTATAATTTATCCTTTTTAAATATTAAAAATAACAATGTTAAATAAAATTTAACACTGACAATATTATAATACACTGGGGTATATTATGTCAAATTATTTTATGTATAACCCAAATATTTAAGTATTTCTTTACGCGCTGAATCTTGGCCATAGCAAACAATAGCCATATACCCCTGTTCATTTAACTTATTTAACCATTCTTTTTGATTAATTTGTAATTTACCAGTTTTAGTTTTTAATTCTATAAATAACCCATGTTTGTTTTGTTTAGCCACTGGTAAAAATAAATCTGGATATCCAGCTTTCATGCCTAATTCTTTTGCTCTTTTACCGGCTAACGCATTAGTTAATTTAACCCCGTTCATAGAAGCGTTTAATAAATCTAATTCAGGTATAATTTTGCTATAATGATTAGCCCATTGTATCAAAGCTTTTTGTTCTTGATATTCATATACTTTTTTAATTTAATTTTACTTTCCAGAAAAAATAGTTTTAGTTAAATTTGTCCTAAATAAATATGCTTTAGATAAATTTGCCCCAGCTAAATCCGTACCAACTAAATTCGCCCCAAATAAAATAGCTCCAGATAAATTCGCTTTAGATAAATTCGCTCCAGCTAAATTAGCTTCAATTAAATTTAATTCTGACAAATCCAATCTTGACAAATCTAATTTATTAAAGTCTTTGTGTCCGCATTCATACGCTAACATAAGTTCTTCACGTGTGATTTTGTTACTCATTTTTTATAACCTTTTAATATTATTACATTTTTAGCGTGATTTAATAATTCGCATTCATGATATTTGTTAGCATTTTCAACTGTTATTAACATAATTTTACCCAGTGTATTATCAGTTTTTTTTAAATATGTCATTGGTTTACATTCTTGTAATAAAGTTGCAGAAAAATACGGCATAACCGGTTTATCCACAAATTGAATTGATGAACAACCATTTATAAATAATAAACATATAATTATAATAATTGTCAAAGTAATAGCAGATTTAAAATCTAACATTGTCTATCCCCCATTCTTTGTTAATTAATTGAATAAAATCATCATTTATAATTGTTAAATTAACAATTTTTTGTTGTGATTCAAAATTATTATTAATGTTTTTATTATAATTATTAATCATATTTTCTAAAGGGTTCATAAAATTTAACATATCTTGCTGATTATTAATATTAATCGCCATTTGTTTAATCGTATTTTTTGTATAACGAGCTTCTGTATGATTAGAAGCTATATGCCATACAAAAGTTGTATAAAGTGCTATAATTAATAATACAGCACTCATAAAATATATTTTATTAAACATCATCTTCCCAATTAAAGTACTCAATAGATAACGAATAAACACGTGTTCCGTTTTCTGTTATACCAAATTTAGCTAACCGATTATTTTTTAAAAAATTAATATAATTATTTTCAGTAATAATTGTACGCGTATTAAATAATTTAATTCCGTTATTAAATTTAATTTGTTCTTCGTGATTAAGTTGTTTTTTAAAACTTTCTCCGAATTTATTTAATTTATACATGTTGTATCACCTTTAATAAATTTGTTAAAAAAATAATAAATTGTCAATTAAATTTAGCTCCAGTTAAATCCGCGCCAACTAAATTTGCCCCAGATAAATTAGCTTTAGATAAATTTGCCCCAGCTAAAACCACACCAGTTAAATTCACACCAGATAAATTAGCTTTATATAAATTTGCAAAAGCTAAATTAGCCTCAAATAAATTCGTTTCAATTAAATCCGCCTCAGATAAAATTGCAAAAGATAAATCCGCGCCAACTAAATTTGCTTTTTTTAAATTGGTTTTTGATAAATGTGCTCCAGATAAATAAGACCATTTCAAATTAACTTTATATAAATATGTTTTTGACAAATTTGTTCTAATTAAATTCGCCCCAGCCAAATTTAATTCTGACAAATCCAACCCTGACAAATCTAGTTTAATAAAATCTCTATGTCCGCATTCATATGCTAATTTGATCTCATCACGAGTAATTTTGTTACTCATGTTTTATTCCTTTTTTAATAAATTGTCAATTAAATTTAGCCCCACTTAAATTCGCTCCAGCTAAATTCGCTTTAGATAAATCCGCTTTAGATAAATCCGCCCCTGACAAATTTAATCCAGACAAATCTAAATCAGACAAATCCAACCCTGACAAATCTAATTTATGAAAGTCTTTGTGCCCGCATTTATAAGCAAGTTGAATTTCTTTACGTGTGATTTTGTTACTCATTTTTTATTCCTTTTATAATAAATTGCATAAAATTTTTTTGTTTTAAGTTATTCATTATTAATTATCTTCTCCCATAAAATTACATTCATTAAAGTTTAAATACCACGGATATTCATTAATTGAATAAACTTTTTTAGATATAAAATTATTATTAACAAATTTATTCTTGGTAGAGCCTACTTTATTATCAGTAGTTAAATATGATTTTTTAGTTAAATTATGATATACGACATTAGGTTTATATGAATAAAAAGCATATGACACTTCACAAGTAATGTAAAATAATTTATTACATATACACTCTACCCATTCTCCATCATTTTCATCAGGTAATCCGTCACACGTATCATATTCATATGGTTTTTCACAATACGGACAATTATAATCTTTACTCATTATTTATTCCTTATATTTATTTGTTAATTACCAAGTTTCTTTTTTATCACCTTTTATTTCATCCATTATATCTTCAAGTTCATATTCTTGTTCAGCATTACTAATATCAAAAGTTGGGTTTTGTTTTATTTCTTCAACAAATGGGGTAGGCACAAATTTATTTGGTTTATTTTCTGTATTTTCTATTGGCATTTCCACAGCATTTGGATATTTTGGCGATAAATCTCCAATATCTTGATTTTCTTCAACTGTTTGCAATCCCATTAACAATTCAGGAGAATAAATTTTGCCAAAAAATGAAGAAGCCCTGTACCGTAACATTATTTCTGGCATTGTTTGCCATTTGCTACCAGACTTAGTATACCAACCTTCTTTTACTGCCATTTCAATAGTAATTTTTGAACTTTCTAATCTTTGATTAGTTTCTTTTTCTGTTGCGTAAGCTATACAGCTCCAATTATGAATTTTAATTTGTTTAGTAATTAAAGATTTTTTATTATTTACCCACATTTCTTCAAAATATTCAACTTCTTTTTCTCCTAGATCTTCCATATCAAAACGCAAAGATGTGTATTTACCACAATTATTAATCGCTGCGATTATCCATTGGCTAGACCAAGAAGGCCGACCACTAACAATATGTAAATTTTGCATAACCATTAATTCGTTAGCTTTCATTCTATTTGCCATGTCAATAGCTATTGCGCAATTTGCTATTGCATTGGGGTTATTTTCATACCCAATAACTTTACCATATTCTTTTTTTTCTATTTGTAATCTAAAAGAAGTTGGTACTAAACTAGAATTGGCTAACAATGTAGCTTTTCTTTGTAAAAGATTAAACTCTTCTATCATTATGGATACTGTTGTATTAACGTTATTTTGTGTTATTTCTGTTGTCATATTTTTACTCCAAAATATTTATTATAGTTGTTTGTTATTTCAATCTCTTTCCACGTAGGTATTTCTAACGTGCTTACAGGGTTATCCATTGCCCACGCATTGCTTTGTAAGTTATCTGTGTATATAGCGCACCCCCTATCAATTTCCATCATGCCTAAATTAATTATAGAATCACCGCAATAATATGCAAACACTTCACCTGTTACAGTTGATATTGCCACATACACCACGGTTGGTGTGTAATCAAGCTCATATACAATTTTAGTTGCATTAGAATAGCTACCAGCTTGTGTATAATACCCAAATTTAAAAAAATCTTTTTCAAATTCTATTGCACTTTTTGCTCGTGTTGATTTTAAATCGATTATTAAGCCTTGTTTAGGAGATATAAAATCTAGCCTAGCTTTCCAATCTATACCTTTATAAGAATAATATAATTCCGATTGTTTTTCACAACTTGCAATTACTTCTTTAAATGTATAACCTTCCAGAAACCCATCAGTAAATTTATAATTATTTAAGTTTATTATCCATTTGTCAATTAATTTTTTCCAATGTTGAGTTATACACCCTTCTAATTTTGTTGTTTTAGTATTTTTAACAATCAATGCTTCATATTCTGCAGGAGAAGTTAACGCTAGATCTAAACATGTGCCAAGTTGCATACTTTTAGTGTTAGAATCCATTTCTAATCCTAATATATGTTCTAAATAAAACAATCTTGGACTTTCTAGTAATGTCTTCATTTTACTTTGTGACATTCTAGGGTTTGTAAAATAATTACGCAAACTCATAATTTATTTCTTTTTCATATAATTCACAATATTTTTTACATTCATTACATGTATCGTCATTTTCCCACTCATCACTACCACAAGTCATACAACGTGGAGTGTTGTTATATATATATAAATGATGTTGGTCTAATTGGTCATCAATATAATCATATTTCATAATTGTATTCCTTTTTTTATTTATTAACGATATTATAATATACACTGGGTGATTATGTCAAATATATTTTAATTTATTTTTTATATTTCTATTATATTATTGTTTTAATTATTTATTATATTTTAATAAAATAAATATATTTGACTTTTTAACGGGGGTATTATATAATAACGTTATAAATTAAATTATACTGTTATAAAGGTAAAAAATATGAATGAAGCACGTCGTAAATATAAAAAAAAATTAGCTGAATCAACCAGTGAAGTTAGAGTTAATAAAAATGTAGTTAAAAATTTAAAAGATTTAAAGTTTTTATTTAACGTTCGTAATCATAGTAATGTTATTGAAATTTTGGTTGAAAATAATCATAAATATCAAGAATTAAAAAAAATAATTGAAAATGAAACTTAAAAACAAAATAGCTATTTTTAATTTTGAACCGCTAGAAGAAAAACAAAGTTATTGTGTAGTTCATTATAAAAGTTTTGTGCAACAATCGTTTATTCTTCCTAGTGGCAAAATTTATATAAAGGAGTGTGATGAATGCGAAAAGAATAAGCAAAATAAAAGATCTATTGAAAAACAAAAAGAATATTTAAGCAAAATAAAGGTAAATTATGAAAATTAAACAATTGAATTGGCGTATTGTTGATCAAAAATATATAAATAAATTTTATAACGAAATTGATTTTTTTATATACGAAAAATCATATAAAATTGGTGATATTGTAGCAGATGGAATTTACGGTGCTGTTTATCATATTGAAAAAAACAATCACGAATATAAGTTGTATTGGGTATTTGCAAGAAGTAATGACGATTATTTTTGGGTAATTGATTTATTAAATACTGATACCGATATAAATAATTTATATAAAATAGCCCAAAATCATTTTGAATCTGCTGTAAAAGAATATTTAGAAGAATATTAAATAAATTTATAATATAATGTTATATGAAATAATTTCATAATTTTCTGTGACGGAGAATTATATGAAGTTATTTTTAACTTCACCCCCGTATTTACGATGACCGTCACTCATTGTTATACGGGTTTTTTATTTGGAGATTGAAGATGAAACAATTAAAAAAAACATTAAATATGGAGAAAAACCATGAATAATATACATTATTTTAATATAAATATAGCTGTTCAATACGGCATAGAAGAGGCTATTCTATTGCAAAATATATCTTTTTGGACGCAAAAGTACATAGCCAACAACGAGCATTTTTATGATGGATTATATTGGATGTACAATAGTCGTTCTGCTTGGCAAAAGTTATTTTCGTACATTAGTGAAAATAAATTACGACGCGCATTAGACACATTAGTTAAAGCTGGTATATTAACAACTGGTAATTATAATGCTTCAAAATACGATCATACCAAGTGGTATGCGTTGACGTTACAGGGTTTAGAATTATGCCAATTCGATACCACTAAAATTGACAATTCGATTTGTGATAATTTGGATATATCGATTGGTGAATTTAACCAATCAATTGGTTATAATAACCAATCTTGTTTGGTGGATTCCACCAATCCTAATATAACTAATAATAAACATACTAATTTAAAAACATCTAATAATAAACTTTTAGAATGTAAAAATTTAAATATATTATTTGAACATATTAAACAAGTATCTAATACTAAAATACAGTTGACACTTGATCGTAAAAAAGACATTAATAATATTTTAGCTTTAGGTTACGAGATAGATCAATTAAAAGAGGCATACAGCAATTTTTGTAATCATCCATTTGTTATCAAAACTGGACAGCAACTTAAATTATCATATTTTAAACGTGACATTGAAACATTTATGTTTAGTAAACAAATACATAATTCTCCGACGACTCAAGAGCAATTGTTCGATTTAACAAATAAAATTTACGAAGGGACATTATAAAATGGAAGTATCACAAAATTTAATTGATGCATTTAATAAAATTAAATATTCTTTGAAATTGTTTGAGTGTGAAAAGCACGGAATTGATGAAAAAAACACATCTAAAACTTGTTATAAATGCAAAATTGAGCAAGAAGTATTAGAAGAGATTGAGAATAGTCGTAAAATATTTGCACAAAAACAAAAAAAAGCTAATATAGACGAAGATATTGTAGCTAAGGATAGTACTTTCGATAATTACGTTCCTACTAATAATAAAGCTATTGATTTTAAAAATAAAGTATTGTCT
>Ga0302186_10000336_pt1 | contig 42920 bp, 28 predicted proteins | sample II_Bog_E1_2_FD_198782 | JGI IMG/M metagenome (GOLD analysis project Ga0302186, IMG submission 198782) | Peat permafrost microbial communities from Stordalen Mire near Abisko, Sweden - II_Bog_E1_1 | ecosystem: Environmental > Terrestrial > Soil > Wetlands > Peat | place: Sweden: Abisko... | reverse complement strand
TCAATGCTCTAATAATAGCGCATTCTTATATTCCTCAGTAGTTAATGGCACTTCTATTGAGAGCTGCCCATTGTGTTCCTCCGTAGACTCCAACTGTCTGCTATGCCTGTCAAATGTAGCTCAATCGAATGGTATGGTGTGCACCTCTTGCGTTGTAGGCTATGCGCCAAACTACTGGGCAACTCCAGTTAGTTCTTGCCAATCTTGTGGCAGTAATTGTTTGTCCTGCAAACCCTATCAATAAACTAATGGATGCGGAAATAATATATCATAAGCTAATTGTGGAACAAACGGAATGTTATGTAGCGACTGCGTTGCAGGTTATGTTCTCTCTTCTGATGCAAATTGTTATTCTTGCCCAACAGTGTCTCCAAACTGCAACCCCAATTCTTGCTCATACACATCAACCGGAGTAGTCACTTGTAGTCAATGCTCAAGCAATGCATTTTTAATCCCTGTAACTATAAACGGAACCGAGTAGCTGGCTGATGGTTCTATTGTATACAGTTGCTCATTATGCTCCTCTGTAGACTCTAATTGCCAAACTTGCACTTATAATTCTGGCCAGTCAACCAGTATGGTTTGCACATCCTGCTCTTCTGGATATGCACTCAATTACTGGGCTCCAGTTATTGCTACTTGCTAAACCTGCGGCATCAATTGCTTGTCTTGCCTTTATGTTCCTCCTGGAGTTGTGAACTGTACTTCATGCTCAAACAGTAGCTTCTCTACACCCTTGGTCGTTAATGGCCTTAACTATACTGTGAATAGCAGCCTTGTCTGGACTTGTCAGCTATGCTCTGCAGGAGGCTCAAACTGTTTGACTTGTACGTATAATTCGTCACTTTCTTCAAGCATGTTTTGTTCTTCATGTGTTTATGGATTTGCTGTTGTTATCGGCTCTAACTACGCAAATCAAGGTTCTTGTCAGCCCTGCTCAAGTAATTGTTTGGCATGCTAAGCCATAACAGGAAGTGGATGTGGGGCTAGTGTACCCGTAGCTGATTGTGGTACTAATGGATTAATGTGCACTTAATGTGCAGCAGCCTATTATCTAACTCCAAATGGTAATTGCTATGACTGTCCAACTTTGTCACCAAACTGCAATTCTAATTCTTGTTCAGAAGTTTCCTATGGAGTCTTTACTTGTGATCAATGTGCAAACAACGCATCTTTGACTCCAGTTATGGTCAACGGTACAGATTAAGTAATTAATGGCACTTCTGTTTATAGTTGTTTTGTATGCTCTACAGCAGACTCTAACTGTTTGACATGCATCTACGATCCAGGTCAATCGACAGGCATTGTCTGCACCTCTTGTGCTGTAGGTTATGGACCAAACTACTGGGCAACTCCAGTCGGCACTTGCCAGTCTTGCGGTAGCAATTGCTTGTCCTGTAAACCATATCAGTAAACTAATGGATGCGGAGCTAATGTATCATCAGCTAATTGCGGAACAAACGGACCTAATGGAATGATGTGTACTAAGTGTGCAGCCACCTATATCCTATCTAGTGATGCAAATTGCGATAGCTGCTCTTCAGTGTCCCCGAACTGCAATGCAAACTCTTGCTCAGAAGTTGCTTTAGGAGTATATACCTGCAGTTTATGTGCTAACAACGCATTTAGCTTGCCTGTGATGATCAATGGTACTCAACAGGTGGTGAATGGTACTTCTATCTATAGCTGCCAATTGTGCTCCAGTCAAGACTCTAACTGCTTAACGTGCGCTTATTATGTAGGGCAGACAACAAACATGATGTGCACGTCCTGCGTAACAGGATATACTCCTAATTACTATGCAACTCCTCTTGGTATTTGCCAACAATGCGGTACCAATTGCTTGTCATGTGAACCTTAGGAGCAAACTCCCAGTGGATGTGGGGCTAATATTACATCGGCTAATTGTGGTACTAACGGGTTAATGTGTACTCAATGCGCTGCCGGTTATACTCTTTCGAGTGATGCAAATTGCTATTTCGGTTCATCAGTCGAGTTGGAAGATGACCTGGGCACAAGTACAACTAACTGGCTGGTGGTTGGTCTCTCCATTTTGATCGGACTAACTGGTGTCCTCGCGAGTATTTTTCTATTAACTTAGTAATCTTTATAATCCTGTATATTCGAAGGAGATCAGTGAAGGGGGAAATGAGTTCAAAGCTTTTATCAGCAGAAATCTAGATTGGCAGCATAAGTCAATGATGACATAAAATTCCAATGAATATAATTTATATTAATTAAAGCTGTAAATTGTATGGAGTGATAAATTGAATATTGAGAATCATTTGTTTTCATGACAGTTGAAAATCTCTTTACATTTTTGATTATTGCTAAAATATTGTTAGCAAAGACGATTTTTGTGGATAATTTGTATATATGAATTATTTGGTGAATGGAAAAGAAAAGTAACTCTTACAGATACTATTGGAAAGTGTATTTAAGCATAATTTCAACAATAATAATAATTGCATTTTATAAAAGAATTAATTTAATATTTAATTAATAACTTAATTCGATTTTTTATCTTTATGATACAAGTCAATAGCTCATTTCCTGAAATAGAAATAGCAAATAATGAGAATATTGGGCAAAGCCTATCAACAGGTTTCTTTATTTGCACATGGAATTAATTTCCAGCAAAATAGCTAGTTGTTTATGTTAATCAAGAAGGAAACTCTTCCTATCTTTCCAATCACATGAGATACTCATTTTTTCAATTGTTTATTGTGAGTTATATTGTGATTCATGCATATTTGTTTAAGGCTACAGAAACACAAGGTAAACCTTTTGGAGCTTATGAACTTTTTTTTCTTATAATTAGTGAGGTCATAATTATATTATCGTCTAAATAGTATGAGCCAGGGCATTTAAAATCTCGAACTAAATGATTTCATTGATAGGAATAACTTGTTCTTAGACCATTAATCATCTTTAGCCTCAAACAACTGTAATTCTAATTCTATTATTAAACTATTTGATCCTTCATTAGCTAAATCAGCATCTGAATTCCCTAAATCATCTACTTTAATGAGAAAATCCCAAAAGATGCCTAAATTTGAAGAATAGCTGATCATTAGCTATATCGAAAAAAATATTTTCTAAAAGACGGATTTTACCTCAGCTTCTCCCATTAAATCATCATTGTGCTCTGACTATCAGAAGAATCCTCCGGTTCATATTTTTAGCAGAGCAGTTAGATGGCTTTTCAAGAAGGGATTTTAACCCCAGCTAATTTACTATTGTGAAAAATGGAGAGTTGATATCTCAAGATTCCGGGAGTATTATTTGCCACTTTTGGACAAGATTTGCAGCTTAAAGAGCTTGGTTCCTTTCTTTTCTACGAAATGTACTGATGAACGACTGGTCAAATTGTTCGACTATTTGATATGTAAAGTTCTGAGAAAATATTACACATTAGATTCTCTTGGTGAGAGTAGAATGAAAGACAAAGCGGCCTACATTAAGATTCGAAATACTCGGCTGTTGTATTTCTCCGATTATATTAATGATTGATTCCTGTAATTCTATATTTGTATATTACTAATCTCTTCCTGATATAAAATTATTAATTTGATTCTTGTGCAGCTAAACTATTGTTTCTGAAGGTAATGTAAATGCTTTAGTAATTTTGGTAATGTATTTTTTATTTGTTTTTAATCTCGTAACAATTGAATTGATAATTGGTGATTTGCTTTATAATTTATAATTTGATGTTATCAAAATATTGATTGATTTGAATAAATCCTGTTGGGTTTAATCCATTATTGTTCGAAATCATAATTATCACAAAAATATCATATTGAAACGATAGCACAAAATTGATGGTTAAATGACCATATCTATTCTCATAAAACTGATTTTGTTTTTTATGAAATGGCAAATGAGAATAGGTAGACACATTTCTAATATATAATTACAATATCAATGTACAAATAAATACAATTTGAGTGTCCTTAATTTTAATTATCCAGCAACGTCGTTCATGATATTTTCATTTATTTGCTAATATAATAAATACATAAGAAATTCATATCAATTGACTAATTAGTGAGGAATCTTGGAGTACTCTTTATCAGGGTTCTATATTTAAAGTTATTGAATAACATCTGGCGGAAGGATATTTGTTGTCTATCGAATAAACAATACCATCAACGCGCATATAGCTCCCACTATCGCAAATATAAGCATAAGAGGAATAGATTTTTCTGATAATTTAGGTAAGAAGGGAACTATGAGCGCAGATAAGCGACCGAAACATACCACCCAATAGTAGCCTATATGTCTAACTTGGGATGGAAGCATTTAATTAAGTGAGATTAAGAAGATTCCGTTGGCAAGATTGATAAATAAGCGAGAGAGGAAGAATGCTGCGTAAATAAGCAATATTTATATGGATCCATTGCAATTTTTGCAATTATCTCGAGTTTGCATATAGTTGATAAACAGGAAAACTGCTGAGCAAATAAAAAAGATAATCAGAAATTGCTTACGACGATAGAATGGAGGTAGGATATTTATAAATGAATTCGCCGCTAATATAGAGACTCCAGTCAGGATTCCATTTAAAAATAAGTCCATATTTAGTTTGTCCAGCAAGAGAGGAGGACCATAGAATTCAAATATCATTAAAAATGATAGTAGAGACATTGGAATGATATCTTTTCTCACAGATTCATAACCAAATATATCCACAAGTGTAAAAATACTCTCTTTATGCATATTCTTGATTTGAGCAATTTCATCCACTGTAAGGTTATGATCTTTTACTTAGTTTTTATCGGCAATACGCATAAAGGCAGAGAAGGCTTACTCTGGAGAGTTGCGGGTGATGAGCTAGATTGGTGTTTTTTACACAAAATATGTAAATAGTATTAAACCAACCACATTAGCTGTCAAATAGTAAAAGACCAATATTACTTTCCAGTTTTTAAAAACATAGAATAAAAGTGTATTCGTCATCGCTGCAAAAGCGAAAAAGGTCCATAAGAGGACATAGCATTTGATTCTATATTATTATGAAGTATTTTCTGTAATAAAATTTATTAAGAGCGTATAAGAAGCTTCAGCACCTATCCCCCAGACAATTAGCCCGATGCAAACGAGATTCGGAGTAGGCATAACTAGACAGATTATTATACCCGTTATCGAAGCCAATAAAGATATGATGATGGTATATCTCCGTCCAATTATTCCCGAAAAGAGACTACCCAAAAGCAGTCCAACAATAGGTCCTATAAGAGTTGCTTAGCGCATTGCTGTTATTTAAGACTGGCGCTAGCAAAGCATATCACCATATTAATTGCCCATTGTAGACATTGTTTTTTGTGTATATGAACTCCGTTGTTCTGCAGGAAGAGAGCATACGAATTATTTGCATTCTTTTTCTTAAAAATCAGGACAAGTGTATGGATCCTAATGAAATATGTAGGGACTAATAAAAAAGTTAGAAACTGAGACTAAACAAATCAAAAAAAGAATGGAGAATACAGTATATTGGTAGCATCCCATTGTCCCAACTCGTTCCAAAACAGAATAATAGCATCTGTTTTGATTTTCAATTGATTTTGTACCTTCTTTCATAACTTGTTGAGGCTAGCTACGCTTAATCTTTATATATATATATAAATATTTCTAAATCATAATAATTTACGATCTAACCTAAATTTTATTACTGAATTCAGAATAAAAGTTATTATATGGGAAAGTTCAAGGTCCTTTCTCATATGGATTTAATCAATAATGAATAAATTCTCTATGGCAATCGTTCTAAAGTCTTCAAGAATATATTTTAGGAGTTAAACTTTTGTAAACAAATATAATAAAGCGTTGATCTTAATCATAATTTTCCTGATAATAATGCAATAAAAATATGTTTTAGTCATTATAAGAAATTTATCATATATATTTATTTATATTTTCTGATCGTTTATAAAGCTTAAGAATAATTTCTTCCTTTGAATTGTTAAAAGGATAAATAGTTTAGTCTTTTATTATCTGAATCTTATCATTTTGCTTCATAATCAGATAATGGAGCATCAACACATTATCCATCAGATCCTCCAAAAGAGGAGTTGATCATAAACATCTAAACATTATTATCTTTCACTTCATTTTATCACTCTCCACAAGAACAGTCAACTCCCTTTTTATCCTAAAGCTTTTTATAACAAAATAAATAGCGACATGATCGAGATCTTAAATAATCTGATAAGTCAAATTTGTTGAAACGATTCCAATTAATTGAATAAAGAAGACAGAGAACAAGGCAGGCTGTAAAGAGGCAAAATTTTAATTTTACTGTATAGTGATTTCTTATGTGGATTATGATAATTCTCTTCTGTTGAATTTACAATTAAAAATATAAATTTGTTAACCCATCAATCAGATATTCTTGATAAAGTAAATTTTGGGTTTAGAATAATGGTTGGTATATTTTGTTTCTTCAATTTAGTAAATGCATTTTAAAATTAATATATTAATTTGAAAAGCAGAATTGCAAACTATTTTTAAAGTTTCAAAGAGTCAGATTTAAATATTTTGGATGCTTTTTATGGTGCCTATTATCTTTGTATATTATTTACGGATATATATTTTTGCTAATGTTGATAAATTATAAATAATATTAACAAAATGATAACTCATTTTATATTAATTTATTACAAATGTCAAACGTTGAATAAGAGGCACATTCTTTCAACCACATAATGGATGATACTTATGACTTAGAATCGTCTTTTCACATCAATAATGAGAATGAGAATTCTTTTACCATAAAATTATGTGATACTTCTTTTTTTCAATAAAGAACAGAGCTATAGACGGATTAAAACCGCATTTCAACCTGCACAGACCTAGATCTCGATAAAAAAGAGAATGGATACACATCTACGTTTCTCATTAAAGAAGGGGAAGTCACTCTTATATATATCCCAAAGAACAATACATAGTCTTCAACAAAATAAAATTCTCCCTTCATCAAAAATCAATCAACTTTAGTTCTTCCTAAAATTTAAAATCCTCAATTTTCCTCTCCGTTATGTTTAAAAGTCAAGAGAAAGATCAAGCCAAGATAATGTTCTTCTTCATCTACTGATGTCTGTGCTGACTATACAAAAAATTTGGCTGGATATATCTTTAAAAAAACAATTAGACTTCTCTTGAGCAAGAATCCCAAAACAAGACAGAAATTAATAAAAACATGTCAAAACTGGGGAGTCAATTTCTTTAATTTTCGAGAGTATTTTCTGAAACTTTAACCTTCTATTTCAGGACCTCAAAGCCTAATCCCTTTCTTCTATAATTCTCTTGCTGATTAAACAGACATGAAAAGGATGAAGATGTTCGAGTATCTGATCTGTAAAATTCTTCGAGGACGGTACTTGCTAATGGCACTAAAGGAGGGGAAGATGAAAAACATGAGTGCCTACCTAGAGATCAAAAATAAGTATTTACTCTATTTCAGATGTTTGTTCTCTTGCTGATTATAATGATCTCTTTTTATAATTTAAGACAATTCTAAATTTCTATAATTTTATTGACTGATAAAACGATGAACAACACTCAATTTTATGCTCTGTTTTTGAGACTAAGCTACTCTTCGTCAAATATATATTTTTATTTTAGACAGAAGAATCAAAATATTTTATGGTCTTACGAAGAGATCGCTATTAACAATATTACCACAAAATAAGGTTTAAATTATGAACTTTAGAGACTTGCAACTATAAGATAATAAAGTTTGATATTGAGATTAAAAAATCAATATTTGTTAATAAATTTAAATTTATCCCTTCATTCACATTTATAATTATTTAACACAAATGTAGAATTGGATAGATTTAATTTGGATAAAATTCAAAGATAGTTTATTTTAATTACAAGTTGTGGATCTCAGTTACTCGCAATAAAATAAAAAATAAAAGGATAATACCTATTCCTTTAAGATTACCTTTGGCATCCCGAACTTTGATTCATTGATCAATTGCAAAATATAGACTCTTTGAGTAGGTCCTACTCATATTACAAGCTATCTTTATAATTGTATTTGATATTCAAAGGTAGAAAGCATCAATCATTCAGTATCTGCTTATTAATCGGACACGTTCATGTCCAGCGTGTTTCTTTTTAACAGCGCGCCTCGCTCCATGAAGAAAGTCCTTTTCAGAAAGTAGGTCATAGTCATTATCCTCCTCCTCTTTAACTTAATTTCCCAAAGTTTTGATGCGTATGTTGCGCCTTAAGTATTCATTTGTTTCAATTTTATTTTTTTGAACTTGTTTGGACAAGACCTCCTCTGCTAAAGATGTGTCTTTCTCATCATAATTTTCACTAGTTTTGAGCAATAGACGCAAGCAATCTCCAAGCATATCTGCCAAATAATCATATTTGGATCGAATCTCAAGACGAGGTACCCCTCTCAGCATGGCAATTGTTCCCACTGTCCAGTTTTGTAGACTATTTTTAAACTTCTCAATTTGGTGAAGTTTTAAATCGATATTTTCGAGCTCATCGAGCTGCTCATCGATATTATGTTTATTTATCTTTTTATATTTTTCCTAAATCTCATCTTTCTAGTGCTCAATTAATCTCCTTTATTCTTTCAGCTATTCAGCTTATCTTTTTAGTAGTTATATCTTAGGCTCAGACATCGAAATAGACTCAAGTAAAGAACCATAAACTTCTTCTTTTTTCATAAATTTCCGGACAAATTCCTCAACTGACCTAACTGTGGTGTGCTGCTTAATTTTGCAAAAAGCATCATTTATTTCTTTACCCTTGGTCATTAAATTGTCCATCTTACACCGAAGCAGGGATTTCAAAAATTTATTAACACAAAACAGTTTGGTGAGCTCCTTTTACTACGTTAATTTTTCACTTAAAGCAGCCATCATAGATTTTTATAATCGATTCTCTCGCTAGTGCTGCCTGATAAAAACCTAATTTTTACAGCCCAAAACGCCAGTAATCTAATACAGTCCTCTTTTTCGTTCATGTTGATTGTGATTGAGTTTTCCTTCCACCGAAGTCAACAGGGTTTTACATCTTACGCTTAATCTTTCCTGTCTGTGAGAATGGTCTCCAAATCTTTTCTTCTCAGATCGCAATTTGATGAGTTAAATATTGCAGTCAAAGTATTTTTTCCTATAAAACAGAATATCTTTATCGAGTCTGTCGCTCATATGCTTACTCCCATCTAACCTCAGTTCTGTTTGACTCACCATATAGCATTGCTCTTCTAATTATCTTTGCATATTCTTACATTTCTACATTATTGCTTGATTACTTAGATTGTTTGCCTTTTATTTGCTAGCAGCTCATCAGTTGATACCTGTACTCGAGATAATTCTTCCTTCAATGCATTTATTCTATTTTCCACAGCTGTAGATTCACTTTTGGTGCGATCGTATTTGTTCCGATACTCAACAACTATCCTATGAATTTCTTCCTATTGATTAAAGGCAGCTTGCTCGACAAGCATAGACTATTGGTGCTCCTCAACAATGAGTTAGGGCTTATTTTCTCTGTTTTAGATATGATAAATACAATATGCCTCGAGCAAGATTACGGTCTAGAGTATATTTTTCTTCTTTTTCAGAAAGAGAAGAACCAAAAGTGTCGGTAAAGGATACCTTCGGGGGCAGATGAAAGGTAACTTTCTCTGGTGACTGTTGCATCTTTAGTATTATTTTTTATAAAGCGAAAATACCAATATAAATAAGTTATTTTATTGGAATAATACTCTTTAAAAGGATTAATAATTGATATACAAATAATGTCAAAAGGGTAATATTCCTTTGAGGGCACTGATTTACATTTAAGATTCACGCACTATATGCTGCTGCAATGTCGAAGTCAGCGAAAAGAAATTTTATAAGATATCGCCATCCACCACATTGCCCTTAGATACCAATCTTCCACTTCGATACTTTTGCAAAAGCTGACGGCTTACTCGAAGATTGAATCCCCCATAGAATGGTAGTTAGTTGCAAAAATAATTTTGGAAATCTAAGTAGCTCACTTCAGGATTATCAAGCTTTACAGCTGTCAATAGTTTGATGCTGCCGTCATCAAGAGAGCAGTATTTAACTCGATCCTGTCCAGAACGAGTTTTGAAAGAGTTTACAATTGCTCCGAGTCTAAAATCAGCTAATTTTTCCGCATGATCCTTTTTCAGGTTTAAGACAATCAAATTTCCGTCTTCATCGGCAATTAAAGCTTTAAGTTATTCTTTTTCCTCTCCAAACTGTAAAAATGTCACTTCCCTAATTCCACATCTAAATCCTTAAAACCATTGCTCCTTTAGTTTATCTTCTTATAGCCATTTTCCAACAAAAAAGCCGAGACCACCATGACTACCACCAAAAAGCATATATCCTGGGGAACTTTGCGAGCCAGGGTTGGTTGATACAATATCAGGTATGTATGAAAAAGTAGATAAAAAACTACGCTTACTGCTAAAGTTATGAGTGCGAAATAATTCCAAGGTTTTTTAGTTTTTGAGGACATTGATGAAGATCAGAGAAGAAGTTACCAATAAAAGTTTGTCAGGAGCAATATAGCGAATGTGTAGGATTGGTTAGTCTAAAGGCTTTTCTCTTTATACAATTTTTGTTTTCGTCGTGCAGTTGTAAATTCTAAAACGAAAACGAACTGAATGATAATCATTAACTCCATCTTCGTCGCAGTAATAATCGTAGTAACTCATACCGACGTAATGCTCAAACATCTTCAGGCTTACAATTGTTTCATTACCGAGGGTGGCCCGCCAGTGAGACACAAACTCTTTGGTAAAAATTTAGAATCCCTTACGAGAATACACACAATAGTAGTGACTCGTGCTATCAATGCCCATCATCTCTTATTTTAAACCACAGTCTATCTGTCTTATGCTGAATCCTTCTATGACATCATTGCCAAGCTGTACAAGTCGAATTTTTCCTTCACTTACCAAGACCCATAAAGAGCCCTCCATCTTAAACAAACTTCTACCACTGATGCTTTCTAATAACTCACCCTTATAAAGTAAAAAGTTTCCCAATCGAATAACTCCTTGTCCGAGATCAACAAAAGCTTTTTCATTGGTCCACTTAAAATTTTTAATCACATTAAGAGGTGTATTAATGCGTGAGAACAAGAAACCTCCATCTTCAATATTAAAATATTTTCGATAGATTAACAATTGCTAATCTGATGTAACAAGCAAAAGTAAGCTTTTGTTCTGCCATTGATAAACAAAAGATGAGATGACTGTTTTTTTCTCAGAATTTAAAAAATGAACGCCATAATCGTTTAGGGAATATTCAGGACATGTTATACTTCGAAACTTATCTGTTTAGTAGCTGTTGGGAGTGAGCAGTTAGTTACTTAGAAAAGGACTTCCTTATGATATATTTTTTGATGCATAAATGATGTTTTTATTGCCAGTTGCCAAATCTAAGAGCCATATTTAGAGAAGGCAACTATAGCAAAGATACAGCTCAACCAAAGGATGATCCTTCAAGCTTTTATCAATATTAATTTTTCGAAATTGCAAAAAACAATTCAAGAATTGCTGTCCTTCCCTTTCAATCAGCAATTAGAATACTTTTTATTGGCGAGTGTTTAAATTTAAGAAAGACCATACTTTGCCGTTCCAAGCTATTAGATATTCACATATTGACCATCTTTTTATCATTTTCCAACCATCCCAGTTTAATTACTCAATTTTCTCTTATTTTTCACTAAAATTCACTATTTTTCCAACTCCTTCCTTAGTTCTAATGATTAATACTTCCTCCCCACCAATACTCGCCTCTAAATAATCAGACGCCTCTTCCAGAATAACATCAAATTATGTAGCTCCTTCACGATAGAAACTATAAAGTTTATTAGATCCGCTGCCTTTGCGTACTACTAAAATTTATATACTCTGTCTACCAAGTACAAGAGAATAAATAGTCTGTAGATCAGGTAAAGTTTATAAAAATCTCTTTCTTTTATGTGTAACGAATGGTCTGGGATCTATGCGTGGCCCACGACTGATTTCATAGAGACGAGTTAACTTTCTTTCATAGTTTTCAATTATAAGCATGTCCTTTCCCACATGGAAGTCTATTATGCTCCCAAGACTGTGATGCAATACTTATCTTTATCCTGATGAACTAATCAGCAACAATTAAGTTCGAGATGCCAAAGCGATAAGGCCTTCACGATAAGCCACTACTTCAGCGCAAAAATTAGTTATTACCTGTTTCATTTTAAATTCGTAGGTTTACTGAAAGGTTTTTTGCTTTTCGATAAGATAAAACGCATTTTTTTCCGTCTACCATACCAAAATAGGGAACATGGCGCTTCCTTGAGAAAATATTTCGCAATTAGTCTAGAAAACTGCTACTTCGTATGTTGTTTGTTGGGATTTCATTAAGATTGAAGGGGAATTGCCATTATAGTATAGAAATTAGGGATCCCGACTGTTAGTGGTTCTGGGGTGGGGATGAAACACTATTACCTTGGTGTTCGGGGGTGGTTGATCATGATGAGGCACGTTAGTTATTGACTTCGATGATTACATATTTGTGAAAAAGAAATATACATGGATGTAATAAAGTTCACTTTCTTTTCCACGGTGACCCATGAAGTAGATGGTCTCGTCAATCAAATGAACTTGCTCTATTTTGCAGAGTTAATGTTCGAACAGCTTAATTTGAACCATATCCAAAATGTAACTATGACTGGGATCGTTCCATTTCGCTTCATCATCAACTATATAGACCTTCTATTTTTAGACAACCCGAGCTTTGTATTTGTTGGCTAAAGTTTCAGAAAAACAGAGAAGTAGATAGTTTTTAATGTGGATTACGAAGTAATATCCCATTCTGTCTGCATAAACCCGACAAACATCTTGCTCATCGATCGGTAAGAATTCTAGTGATACTAAGAAACTATTTTTTAGGCATCCACCTTAGTATCTTAGTCCAATTACCTTGTTTGATGCGTAAACAATTATGATCTTGTCCCACCCAACGATACCGACAATATCTTCGTGGAGACGCCAGCTTCCTAACTCGAAGGCTACTGTGTGCTCATAGACTGCATAAAGCTTTATAGTATTGATGGTCGCTGCTACGAGACCAGTGATCAATCTCAGCTCGACATTGTTATAAAGGATGGACTTTGGAGCATCTAGGCGTATATAAGCGAGGTGTTTAATTTGATGAGAGGGTAGGAAAGTGGTGAGAGTTAAGTTGTGAGTATCTAAAGCGCCTATTTTTTAGATTTACATAATAATTGTGACTCTATTGAGATAATCGCATATTCAATACAAATCTTTAAAAAGAAAAATATCTAAATTGTTAATTATGGAAAAACTGTAGCTAAAATAAATTAGAGATGATTGAAGATTATCATGTTGATTAATTTCCTTCCATTTAATTTATATCATTGTACAATATCGATCAAGACAAATTACCTCGCTTTTATCGAAAAAGATGATTATTAACTCTTTAAGATTTGAGAGATAACGAAAGATCAATATTTTAATATTTAAAATGAAGAATATGACGATGGACAAGAATGGAAAATCTCATGGTTTCCTATAATAAATAATAAACAGAATTGAAATGTGATTGGCGGTAGCAAGTATGATGTCCATGCCAATTTAAAACATATAATTCTCAATGAATAGCTACACTGCATTGCATGACCTAACTACTTTTATTTATTGTGAGTATAATTTGTTATAACCAAATTATATATGATTTAACAATACAATGAAATATAAAAGAATATTTCCTTTATGAATCATCGATACTTTTCTTTATTAACACTTTAGTTTGTTTATGTCTTAGGTTATCTCTATAAAATTATTTTATATTTATTTTAAAATTTTAAAATGATCAAGATAATATAAATGGATCAATGACATTGTAACAATGAAATGGTGGTGCAGTGGTAATTGGAAATCATATTTATTTTTAAATATTTTTATTTATCATGATGTCCTAAATAGATAATAAAATAGTTTGTATTATCAAACATAAAATAAAATTTCATGAAATTAATTTATAAAAAATATATTGATTAAATCACAACCAATTAGAAACTTATCCAAATAATTTTTCATTGACAGATTTGGAAGCTAAACTAAATATTTATATTTTTATCAAATTGAAAAAAAATCATTTTTTGAGGTCTTAAATCATATTTAGATATAATCATTAATTATTACAAATATGTTGAAAGCTATCTTTGTAGCCTGCCTCATTGCCACTTCTTTGAACTGGAGCATCCTTCAACAATCAAAGAATCAGCCAAAGCTGAGCTCTACTACGCCTAAAAATTTGAAGTTTGGAAATTACACTGGTTCAGGAGTGACCTCAAATCATATTATTAACTTCAAGAAGGCTGTTGTTGATGCCACTTCTGTTTGGGGTGGCAATATCGCTAAAAATTTGGACTATATTACAAACTACATGAATTCCTATGGGGGAAATCCTGGTGATTAATTTTTCATCTGCATTCAGACTTTTTCTTACAGCAATGACTTTTATGTTTGGTCATATGGCTCTGTTTATGCTACTTTTACAGGTATTAACCCTACTTATCCCTCTTGGTCATATTTGTTGGCATTAGGAGGAATTAACAAAAGTAGCCGATATTATACAGTTGTTTAGTCAATCGGAACAGGGTCAGGAATCAGCTCTTCAACTTCAGTTTTTATATCTACCTTGCTTAAAAATCAGGATATAGGATCTTATTGCATCTGTAATGTGGAAGGGATTGCAAAGGGTATGACTTCCTATGATGGGCAATCTTGGAGTGTCATTTGTTCTGCTTAATATGATGCTCATGGCCAATTCTAGCCGCTGAATTCTCAATGGATATACACAAGAGGACCCAACTGCTATTACTTAATGTGGGTGATCTGAAAATAATCAAATTCTATCAAAATATAAATAATATGAGTATTATCTTTTCTTTAGGAGACAAAAACACTCTTATTGATAAAATCATTGTACCATCATCAATTTGTTAAATTTGAAATACCCATTAGAAATTGTTATTTTTAATGAAATAATTATTTTATTTTGCGGCTGGAATATTACAATAAAAATATTGAAAAATAAAATCCAGCAATAGACAAATATTCATAAGATGTTAAATATAATTTTATAGTATGTCATTTTGCCATTGCATTGATCATAAATATATTATCAATCTTAAACTTGCTTCATTCTATATTCCTAAGATGGATATGAAGATTCATTTTTTATAAATACTTTTTGCTGCTCTGTTTGTTTGGGATAACTTAAATTAATCATGTATCGGTATCTTAATGCTTAATCTAAAACTCAATCATATTAAATTTGTTGTAGATTTAATTAATTCATTTAAGGGTCTTTAAAACTGAGAGTTGAATAATAAACAAAACTATTATTATTATCACACCAATGCAATTATCTTGTTCTCCATTTATTTTCCAAAAGCCAAGGAAATATTGTAAAGGATAACGATATTTAAAGACTTTCTTGTATTTTAACGCATTCTTTTCAAGTAGAAATTTAACAAATTAAATTAACATTAAGGTAAATTATCCTTTGACAACTATTTTTTTATAAACAAATAATTAAAAATTTATGTTTTTGTTATATCCATAGTGGAACGATGACAAATTTGCAACAATGTCACCCGCAGCATAATTTTTACATTATATCTTTTCTTGCATCAGTGAGGCCGTTTAAATTAGATAATCTTTGCAGTTATGATTTGCTCTTTAAATAAATGTTTATTTTTTATCGAATAAGACCTTCATGCATTATTCTTCTGACTGACTGTATTTTTAACCGTTATTTATTATGATTTGAAATGATGAGGAGAAAATTCATCAGTATTTACAATCTATAAAGATAATTTGATTCTTGAAGACTATTTTACAATTTAAAAGCATTTATTTCAATTAAAAAATAGTTAAATGTGAAATAAAAAGAATTTTATTAATTGAAATAAATAGCTCTCATATCCAAAATATCTTATAGGATATAATAAATCTCCTTAAACATGCTAAAGACCATTCTCATAGCCTGTCTTCTTGCCACCTCCCTCACATGGAGCATTCTGAAAAAAACAGAAGGCAAACCAGAGCTCACCACTGGTGAGGCTGACAACCTCAAATTCGGAACCTTCACTGGACCAGGTGTGACACAGGCACAGGTCACCGCCTTTAAAAAAGCTGCTACTGATGCCAGTTCAGTTTGGGGAGGCGATGTTACTAAAAACTTGGACTACATCACCAACTACATGAACTCATATGGTGGAAATCCTGGAGATGAATTCTTTGTGTTCATTCAAACCACTACTGTCGCATTTGGATGGAGTGTTTGGTCATATGGCAGTGATGTTGCTACCTTCACTGGTATCAATCCTACTTACCCTGCCTGGTCCTACATGTTTTTGAAGGGAGGCATTAACAAAAGCACTCCTCCTTATACCGTCGTTGAGAAAATTGGAGCTGGAGCTGGAGTGACCTCCTCCACCTCAGCATTCGTTGCCGATGTGCTTCAATCCGAAGATACTGGCTCTTTCTGTGGATGCAATGTTAATGGCATTGAAAGCAGAATGGTTGCTTATGACGGGCAAATGTGGAGTGTGATCTGTGATGACAGCAATGATGTTCACGCACAAACTGAACCCAAGAACGATCAATGGATCTATACTAAGGGAAATAATTGCTACTATTTCTTGTGGGTGATCTGAAAAATCTGAATTCATCAAATGTTATCAAAAATTATATAAGTTAAACAATTATGATTTTTTTAAAGGATAATTAAGATTTGCACATTCTTTCTCCAGAAGAAAACAAGAGCCGGAGTCGCTCCTTATTATTGAATTAATAAATTATTAAAAGATCACCTTCATTATTGAGTTGGGCTAAAGTTATAAAATAGTAACCGTCCCAATGTATTCTAATCATTTAAGCTGGAACATGAAATAATGATCTAATAATAAACCTACATTTTAAATTTAATATACAAATATGAAGAGGATCGCAATTCTTATTTGCATTCTAATTATTTCCTCAGCTTGGAGTATTTTGAAAGTACCTGAAAGTGAGGCTGTTTCCAGATCTTTTCATTTCTAAAATTTACAATTTGGTAACCAGTCAAGTGCAGAAACTAATACCTCTGTGCTAGCCTCTTTCAAAAAAGCAGCTAATGATGCAAGCTAGGTTTGGGGAGATAATGTGGCCATGAATTTGGACTATATCACCAATTATATGAATTCCTATGAAACAGAACCCTATTATGAATATTTTGTGCTCCTTCAGAAAGATCCAGCTACATATACAGCCTATCGTCCCTATCTTTATAAAGGAATTCTCTTCTCATTCGCAAATATTAATGTTAGATACCCAAATTGGTCCTATTTTGTCTATTTGGGAGGATGGAATCCTGCTAAATCATACACAACTATTTAACATTATGGTAAGGGAGCTGGAATTAGTTAACAATTAGAAATATTGATTAATGCTCTCATCAAGGCAGCAGATTATGGAGAAACATGTCAATGCTACCCTAATTATCAAGATGTATATGAACCTCTGGAAAAATATGATGGTCAAAAATGGACAGTATTTTGTGATGATCGCTTCGATATGTATGCTCGGATTGATCCAAAAAATGATCAATGGATGTTTGCTAGAGCCAGAAGCTGTTAGTATCTCGTTTACGTGATCTGAACATCAACGAATAAAATTATCAATATCAAATAACAATTAACGAAGATAATCTTATAATAAAATTTTCTTGATGTGAGTATGCATAAGATATACCATTAAAAAAGAGTGGCTTCCTTATTAGAGTTGTTCTCATTATGCATCATCAATTTTATAATTTTTGATCAATCTGATTTTTTATTAAAATCCTAACAAAAAATCATTTCAAGAGGAAAAAAATAAACAATGATCATAATATTCCATCAATTAGTGAATTCAAACCTTTGAATTTATCCTTTACTTAATTTTTTTTAATTTGAGAGTTGTTCGTTTTTTGTTAACTTTAAGTTTAATAAAAATATGGCAACAGCATCAATATTATTTGACCATAATTTTATGTCCTGCGTTGTCTATTGATATTAAAACATTAAATAAATGATTTTAGTATGTAAATAAGAGCCCAAATTGAATTATTAGGTAAAATATTTCAATTTTGTTAGCAATTCAATTTTTAGATTATTTAATGCATATAGTTCAAGCCAATAATGATCAATTATTCACATGGATTTTGTGTGTTTGAATATTTTATTAATTATGGCTCTTCCTCCCTAAAATATTAAATTTTTATTTCAAGAGATAAATCAAGAATATTCTAACTGAAAGAAATCCAAATATATGGCAATGGAAACTCAGTTATTGAAAATAGCTAAATTTGATTGTTAAAGTCCATTTGCTGTAAATAAAATATAATGATCTCATAATCCAAAAATCATATTATTCGAATAGCCATAAATTGTTGTAAAAGGTCCCATTCAACATAGAAATAATTCAGTAGAAATATCCTGAAATTAGCTATAAGTTCATCCTATTTGTAATAATTTTAGAATAATTAAATAGATTAAGAGGGAATGATATAAACCGAAGCTGTCCCCGAAGCAACAAACTAAAATCAAACTATCTATGGCTTCATGGACCCCAACACTAATGTTTTTTATGCTTTTGAAGACTAATAACAGTATCAGCTGTTTTTGGAGTGGATGCAGCAACAAAATCAATTAAAAGAATCCCCTTAAGCACAAATCAGCTCCCGTGACCAGGAAATGATTGATGACTACGAAAAAGCCACGGAGGACATCATGAAAATATTTTCCGACCCCTTTTTTCAAAAACGTCATGGAGATCAAGTCTCAGAACTTATGGAGATTGAGTTCTGAGATGGACCATCATAGAACGATCAGTTTTGATCTTTCTATTATTATTCTTTCCTTTAATGCTTTCAGTTTACCAATCTTCCCACTTTATCTACAAACAAATTTTGATGCAAAAATATATTTATATGTTTTTGGCAAAAAGTGTTTAAAATTTGTTGCTGCGATGAATGGAGAGAATTAATGTACCCCTTTCTCTATTCAGTTCAAAGCTGCATTTGTTTGCATGATTTGAGTGATTTAGATGAATTTTTTTTGAGGTAATAAATAATATCTTGGACAACATATCACCAGCATTAATGCACAGTGGAGTTCATCTTCAAACCGATTGACAAATTAGATGGGCATAAGGGGATTAACGCAATGGAAAAAAAAACAAATCGGTATAAAATGTATTTTATATTTTTTTGAACAGGATTTTTCCAAATGGCTGCATCTTTAGTGACTTGTATTTGATTTCATTATCAAGTGATTTCAATCATTAATTCGCCTTGATAAGTTTTGACTTGATAAAATAGACCCTATAATAAAATTAAGCACTAAATAAAGCAAATTAAATAAGTATAAATCCATTCCTGTCAATAAGTAGTTTTTTAACTTACAAAAATAACCGAAATCATAAATTCATGTCAGTTGGTGGTAATGTAGATATCTCCGAATTGTTAAATGTCTGGTTGATCCATTTTGAAGTTCAAATGCAATAACTGATAGAACATCTCGCCTTTTAGCTGCTTTGAAATATTGCGATCTTGGCATAGCTTGTTCAAAGACACTTTTGGTTGTTTAAATAACTCCTTATTCAAGATATTGGTGATTCTAGTTTGAAGTTTGGCTGTCAAGTTGGCATCATTGGCCTCATTTACAAATATTTCTGGAGAATGGCCTTAGATTTGATCATTTAAATCAAATTATTCCATCACATAGTTCAAATTAATAAGATTTTCTGAGTGAGCATTGGATTTTCTTAAGGTTGATTCTTTTTGATTTAATGAGCCTATTCCCTTTATTTTTTGCACCAACATGAGTGGGTTTGCATTCAGCACTGGATTAAATTCGAGAATCTGTCTTTCAATGAATTTGCAGCTTTCAGTATCACTTAATTGTCTACTCAGTTTTACTTTAGTTTTCAAAATCTAAAGCTATTGGAGGCGGTCAATACCTTGACTGATATCAATTTTATCATCAATAACCATATATAGTTTTTGGTCCGTTCTTTTTTTAGTTCGAACTGTTGCTTTCTTTTTCTCATGAGTGATATCAATATTTTATTGAGTCAAGGCTAACCATTTTTTATAGCTCATAATCTTTGGTCCAACATCAAATTGGTCAATTTCTTTAACTTTTTTCAATGTTTATAGGGCAGAGCTTATGTCTTGAGACATTTGGGCAATCATTTCAGGTTCAAAGGGTGGAATAGTGACTAAAAAATTATTATCAGGGATAATTGATTCTTTTTTAGGGGTTGGAGCCATCATGCTATCCACGCTTCTGTTCTGCCCCATCACTTCATCCAAAATTTGATCAATACTGAGATTTTTCATCTCTTATTTGTGCCTTATCTTCCCCCTTCTATTAACCGCGAATGGTTTAGCTTTTGTGTTTCCCGATTTAGGAGCTGATGTTTTGCAAATTTCTAATTTGAGTCTATTCAGTTAAGTCAACCAATTTTTGGTGGAAAGGAGGAATGACCGAGTTATAGTCTAAATCATAGCTGATTTTTGAGCGAGGGACAGTTGAGATTCCTGTTAAATAAGCTTATTAATGATGTCAGAGATAGTGTGCATGTGAATTCTTTTGTTGTTGGCAAGGTATTAAAGCTCTATGAATAGGTCCGGCATGCAGAAAAATGTTATTGATTATAATCGTTGATTGACTTAACACTATTTTATAAACTAACATAAAATAGTCAAAATATAATGGATAATTTTCGGACGATTAGATTAAGGTAATATGGATATTTTAGATTAGTTTTTAGATAAATAATACTAAATAATAAATCGTCCTTATTTCAATATAATTAGCAGTGTACGCTCAGCAAATAAAATATAAATAATTAGATCTATCGGAGGACTAATTCAGTTATAATTCAATGAGTTTCAGTACTTTTTTTACCTGAATAAAGTATCTATCCTGTATTAGCGTTATTTGATATTTTAAAGTTAATTGAATTCATTTTAAGGCCATTGTTACTCTCAAATATAATTATTTATTACTTAAACAATATGTAAGTGAAGAATGAGAAGATTTTGTTTGGCTACATCATTTCCCCAGGAAACAATTCAACCGCCATTGAAAACGCACTCAAAAAAAGAAATGTTTGGCAGACCCTTTCGCCAGATAGAGATCTACTATCCGCGTCTTTTCTATGGAAGCAGCTCAATTACAACTCTAAAGTCTATGATGATTTTTAGTAAGTCCTTAAATGCTATCCCAGCAAGCATGTACACATTTATAAACATAGTTGTTGCTGAATCACTTCGAAAACAATCATACAATTACAACAAAGTCAGGTTTAGTAAAAACGTTAAAATATTACTACAGCCATGATCTAGCCCTGACAGACAGAAATTGCCACATCTTCTAAGTTATCCCAACATCCTTTTTGTATCAGTCAAATTATGAAGAATACATGCGCATAAAGATGATACCGAATACAAAGATTTTTGCTAAAAATTCCACCAAATTGAAAAGAGAAATCTTCATAAATAAAAAGTACCAGAGAAACATTGCGAAAAAAATATCTGGTTTATCAAACCGGAATCGGATAATCAGGGCAAAGGAATTATCTTGTCCAACAACTTTAAATAAATCTAGAGTTTCTTAATTTCAAAGCCGATCAATAGTGGATGGTACTTACTCTCTCATTTAGGATAGTTCAAAAAGCTATTTAAAAGTCTTTACTCTACGAAGGCAGAAAGTTTGATATTCGAGTTTGGGTATTAGTCACTCCTAATTTCGAAGTGTATTACTATAAAACACCATATATCAGAACTTCGTCTTCAATGTACACTTTGGATATGCTGAATTCAGAGATTCATCTGACCAATAATTGTCAACAAAAACATTTTAGTGAATATTCTAAGTTCTAGGAAGGGAATACTATTCCGATGAAATAAACTTTGCTTAGATACATTGAAACACTACCTAATGGAGCTGGAAGATCAGAAGAAATTGTCAATGAAACTGTAGTTAGAATGAAGGAAATTATAATGGATACTTTGATGGCAGCTCGAGTATAACTTTAGATATTTAGAAATATTTCGGGAAAAATAGCAAAAAAATGGAGTTTTAACTGTTTGGTTATGATTTTCTAATGGATTAAGACTTTAGGACATGGTTATTGTAAGTAAATAACAATCCTTATCTGGGAGTGCCGAACAACTACATAAAAGAAATGCTTCCGCTAATGATTGATGAAATGCTTGAGATAGTAGTAGATCCCCTCTTTCCTCCATAAAACTATACACCGATTGAAGACAGACGATTTTAGCTCATATATAAATAAACCAGTTTTAGAATATCACCTATAAGGATTATATCTACCTCAAATGAATCAAAGTACATATCTAAGCGCGAGAAGAGTTACTCAAAGCAAAAATCATCAACCATGCAGGAAAAACAAAATACTAAGAGCGATCTTTATAATGTAGGAAAGTAAGAAAAATTACAGAAGCCGATGTACTCTACTCCTTTCGATACACTAAAATCTTTGTTGGAAAATTATTGCTTCAACGATTTAGATCCTTTTATGTTGCCAACAACATTCATTCTAAGTTCAGCTTCTCTTGCTGAAGACCAATTTCTGGAAAGCAGTCTTAAAAAATTAAAATTGATCTGTGAAAGCAGGATAGCCAGAATTTTACTATAGCAAAAGCCTTTCGAATTGAGCTGTAACATTATTGGTCAAGACTATAGTCAGAAGATAAAGACTCAATTAGTAATAGGCTATACAAATGCCTGTAAAACTTTCAAAGCGAAAATATTTATCATTAAGAACCTTATCCCTTTGATCTGCTAAAATTTAAAGAGTTACAAAACTGAATTGGAAGATACCTTTTTGGATGCAATAATCCGATTAATTATAGCCACTGGGGCTCTTTTTGACAGGACAGTCTTTATACCTGGAGAATCAAGGGAAAATGAATTTGTTCGAGAATTGTTTATAAGGTCAAACACACTAAAACTTTTGTTGTATTTGAAGAAAAAGTATCCTAAAAATTGTACTGACGAGGTGACATCTTTTTTGGGAAACCTTTCTGATAAGGATTGGGAGATGTTTTATGATATCAGTGGAAACAAAGCAAAGCGTTGCTACAGTCCCAAGGTGAACACAGCTCCCGAAAATGAATAAGAAACAATATACATTAACACCACCGCCATCAACGAATAGAAACCAAGAGTGCTCAGTATTCGTCAGAATGCCTAAATCAAAAATTTTAGGACCAGAAGACACTCAGGGGTAAACAGTTCAAAAAAGGAATGATTCTTTCTTTGGCTTATAATAATAGTGCTACAATTTTCTTTAAATAGATGATCACATTTAGAAATTAAATATGGTTTTACAAAATCACTGTCCGTAAATGTATTTCATTTGTCTTTAGCAGGACTTTCAGATAATTTGACAAATTTATTCTTCTTTTTGTCATAGATTTGCATGTAAAACTGTAATTTTTAGTAGATGTAGTGGTCCCATTTTTATTGCATTTTGTAATTTAGACGATGTTCTGTTTAGTTATCATATTGCCTTTCCAACTCCAATGCTTCTTTGATAGTTCGGTCAAACGTTTGCGTCACTAGATCCTCAAATTTTTAGCTTGAATTCTTTTTTTTGTAGTCAACTCTCCTGAGAAATTCAAGTACGCACAGCGCTCCAATGAGATAGTGACCTTGTTCATGATTAAGTAGATGATCGCACTTCCTTTCTTCCTTGACCCATGATCTCTTGCCAATGATGAGATATGCAGATAATTTGCGTTTTTCATAGTCAGTGATCTTGTATTCGATATACCAATAAATGTGCGCAGACCACTGCATTTTTTAATCAACTTCACCTGGAAAGTCGGCCCACGTGAGAGGGTGAATGCTAAAGCTGTGTCCAAACTGGATAAGGGCAATGTTACCTTGAGGGGCAGAAGCATTGAAGGGTTGTTCATGACGCAATAAAAGCGACGAAACTATTCTAATGAGCATTAAATTATTTACACTTAAAGAATTCCTTTAAACTACTTTAAATTTAATTTTCAATTTAAAAATAAGATTATTGATTCACATTAACCATATTAGGCTGAATGATGAAATACATCAGTAAATATTTCGGATGGATTTTATTTTGGATTATTTTATTTAAATTGGTGACTGTTTTTACAAATTAGGAGTTTATGTCATTATGGTAGATATTAATTCAGTGATAATCATGGAGAAAAGCAAAAAGGACAAAAAGAAGTACTCGGGGTATTTTTTGAAGTAGATAGATTTATCGGAGACTGCTCCGAAGAACAACTTGCCGCTCTTCAAACCTTTAGAGATATCGTAAAAAATTTCAATTAGGGAGTCATGGATCCGCGATGGGATGACGCATACTTGCTAAGATTTCTTCGGGCCAGAAAATTCAATCTAAAATAAACAGAAAAAATGTGGAGAGATTTCATTGCTTGGCGTATAAAAAACGAAGTCGACACCTTGCAAGTACAATCAATAAAATGATAGACATACTATTTTCCTGAACTCACGCAACTCAGAAAGTTGTACCCACACGGCTACCACAAATACGATAGAAAAGTAATCAAATAATGAGTTAGTTTAGACCTATTTACATTGAACGAGTCGGATCAACTATTCCCGAAGAAGTTTTAAAAATTACATCTGATCACAGACTGCTCAGCTACTATGCTATGAGCTATGAGCGCTTACTAACAACCATATTTGATGCTTGTACTCAACAAAAAAAGCGATAGACTGGCGATGACAGTCCTGTGATGCAAACGTGTACTATCTTAGACCTCAAAAACATAAAACTCAGTAACACTAGCAGCGCCTATAAATTTGTAAAACCAGCATCGGAAATGGCTCAGAACAACTATCCTGAAATACTTGGCAAGTAATTCTGTATTGATAAAGTATGTTTATCATCAACGCTCCTTTTTTGTTTACTGGTATTTGGGCAATTGTTAAAATGTGGATTGATGAAAAAACAAAAGAGAAGATACAGATCTTAGGCAGCGGATACAAGAAATAATTGTTGAAGTATATTGATCCAGAGAATCTTCCTGATTTTATTGATGGAGGACTGTGCAGGTGTAAGGGCGGAGACTGTCTTTCGCTCAATATTGGTCCTTGGAATCCTGAAGGGGAAGAGTTTTTTCCCAACTGCTTAACTCAAGTGAAGGAAAAGCCGATCGAGAAATTGTAAAAATCTGTGGAGAAGTAATAGAAGCTATAAAAGTTATAAAAGCAAGTGTAATCGCTGTCTTTAGAGTAATCAGCTTCTTCTAAGATATAAAAGAAATAGTAATGCTGAGATATATATATCTTATTATCTTAATACATGCCATTGGTACCACCTTTCTATTTATTTAACTCTAAATTTGCGCTAATAGAGAATTTATCTATCTTTCTATTTACTACATTCAAGGATAATAATATGAATATTATCATACATTTTATAATATTGATCGGATAAAAGATAGCAGGATTCATTATCATCAGGATTCATTAGCATTCGTCCATCAAGTAAATATTGCTTCTTAATGTATTAGATGATGATGATGTTGAGCTTCCAACAGCAATCTAATTTTGTTTGATACTGGTGACTTTCCATGGAGTATTGGCTTGATTTGTATGTTTTCTATTTAATTGCAAATCTTTGGAAATCCTTCACCTTTTTATCCTCTAAATCATAATTTAATTCATATATTCATAGCATTTCCTTTGAAGATTACCAACCAAGATTGAGTCCCAAATCTTAATATTAAAAATCTAATAGTTTTCTTCAATTTATGAAAAAGCTTTCGTCTTCCCTAGAGAGTATTGAGTATGCAATTGATAAATATTATAATGAATATGGAATGCTGCTGCCCTGAAAATGAAATTAATTAGGAATTGTCCCATAATTAAGCCAAAGCGCTCTATGCTACAAACATAACAGCAGCTCGTCGAAATGCTCCTCCTAGATTTCATGAATGGAAAACGCAGGATTCGTCTCGTAATCTTTCTCACTCTTAATTTCCCACATCGACTGCTATAAATCCCAAAATAAATGATCATCTTCCAGTTACTCATATCCAACAAAATGTGATTCCTATACGAGGACGTAATCAGAGCTTAAAGAACAATATTTCCACCCGTAAAGTATAATTATGGCGACAAGTAAATCACCTTACTGCTCGTTCCACCCAACTTAAGTTGGAGTACTCCTCAAAACGTCGAGACTTAGATAATGTAATGGTTTTAATAAACAAACACCTCTGATCTGATATTCTGAATGATTTATCTGCGCATCAAACGCTAATTTTATTATTCTGTTAAAAATAAAATAAATAAACATTTGCTCAGAGAATATTATCATTGAAATCCTATCCTTCGTCGTCGTACACGTCTGCATCCTCCTCAGGTTGGCTATTGAGAATGTTTTAGCTGATAGAGCAGCCTCCATCTATTCGATTATCGAATATTAGTTCAAAGTTATTTAAATCTTAGATCTTTTTGTAATAGTCTTAAAATTTGGGAGTGAAGTCTAAGGGAGCAGGAAACAAGGGGTCGATGCATATTCTTAATAAATTAACAATTACTGAAAGGTGTTTTATATAAAGCGAGGAATTATTTTATTTAGCACAGGACAGGTCGTCTATAGACAAGGATTTGTGTTTATCTCGATTAGCCAAACGTCATAATTGGCATCAATCATAAAATCCAAACCGAATATCTAAAAATTATTAGCTCGGCGCTGAGGATCTATACTTAAGGCAGCCGCAGAAATAGCATCACTACCAACCTTTTTCATGCGTGGATAAATCATCTTCCAAAAATCAAATTTTGGATCCTGCCTTTTAATATAGTTTTAAAGCTACTCATATGTAATTTTGTTGCCCTTTTAATACTTTCCATATTCAGGAAGATTCTTTTGGACAGCATCATTAGTAAGATGTACCGATCCGGCACTTATTTTAAGGGTATATTCAGTACTGGTGGTGCGGACATAGCCTTCTCTGTACCAATATCCTTTCATTCGACCATTAACACAATTCATCATCATGTAATGACGTAGGTCAAATTTCCTCTTTCTATAGAGAAGTGGGCGCTAAATGTATTTTTGAAGGATATAAGTCTTAAAAGTACCATCATGGTGTTTCTCCTTACGTTTTAAGATGGTTTTGATTTCATTGAGTTACAAACACACAATAATACCGTTACCTCTATTAGAGTTCTCCCCTGGCTTAACTATCCAAGCATTGAATTTATGAATTGATTATTCTTCTGATTTGTTATTTTTGCTGATTGAGTAATAGTGTTGTAAAAATTTAAGATACTCATCGTCTTCCAATCCATTTTTAATGTGAAAGGTTAGAGGTAAATAATCGAAGACATTAGCTCCTTACTGTGAGAAGTACTCGGACATTGTTTGGAATAATGTCTTCTTGTTGCCTATTACGAAGTTATTGCAGAAATGGTTATGTACACGCTGTCCTTTCAAATCACTTGCAGTTACGCTATTTATGTTCATTATTTTAGTCCTCAAGCGCAGTATTTATTTTATTTTTAATTATTTTTACATATGCTTTGTCCAGTAAGACTGCCATCGCTCAGTTTAGAGCTCATTTAGCAGATACATCATTTTTCCTTGTTTTTAACGATGAGTAGCTGCCAATTGAACTCGCTATCTTTCTTATCTGTTCATAATGGCTATAGATTGACTGGGTTTTTGTCCCTGAAATATGCTTGACACTTTAATTTGCGTCCATATTATTTGAGCATTTTCCAATTTATCAGTGAGTTGCAGCCAAGTTCTCCTTCTGATAATGCCTTTAATCAGATTACTATTGTTGCCCGGTCCCACATAAAATTTAATTTTAGTTTAATATTCCTTGATAGGCTCGACGATAAATTAATTTCCAAATCCTATTTTCCACATAAAATCTCTGTAGTAATACAATTAAAAGGGAGGTTTGAATTTGCAAGGTCTCTTCACAAAAAGAATCTCTTTCTTGGCAGGAGGAGATTTCAGGCGCTCCGATTTGTAAGAAACAACTTATTCGTGTTCTTCCTACTTAAATGCAAGAAGATTGCTCATGTTATATTGCTGCAGAAGCTTGCTTTTCTGGGCGAGGATTGATTACTCCATTTCTCGAAGGGATATCTTTTCAACTGAGAGATAGTCTTTTATGTTGTTACTCATTTTATTTCGGATTGGCTACAACATCTTTTTACGGTAACGACTTTTCCGCATCATTTGCACTTGCACAAGAGGCTTTATTAATTTTATTCGAGTGTACTATCTCCGACTTGGTGCTCCTACTTATACCTTTGGATGAGGAGTAGAAAATACAGTAGCAGTAGGCGACTCATTATCATTGGGATTAAGAGTTGCTGCCTTGAGTCTCATCACTTCGGGAGAGAAATTACTGTTCATAAAGTTGACGATGCGCATGCCGGAATCACTCATTTAGGTTTACGACTCACCTTTATAATCATTTTTTCCTGCCAATTGGTCTTCTTTTGTTGTTATCTTCTCGATCCGTTTATATATCTGTTCAAATTTTTCCTTCATAAGAAGGTAGGTGGCAACTTAGGGAATGGATTCTGAAGTACTTTTTCCCCTGTTGATTGCATACTCATTTTTTCTTGTTGGCCGATCGGACATGGCTTTATCTACTAAGCTCATTTTGTATATTCCTAGCATTCTATTGCGTTCATTGTGATCTTTTATTATTTTTTGACTCATCCCACAATAAATTTATATTCGATGAGGTCAGGAATGTCATAAGATCAATCAATAACATAAATACATCCTTATTTATATTTTTTAAGAGAATTGGGATATTATGAAATAAACATGCTGAAAATATACTGGAAAGATATTTCTCTTTTATATCCTAGTTTGGTAAATTTTTATAATATTTCACATTAATCGAACCTGCTTTTCACAAAGAATTGCAATTATCTTAAAAAAAAATATGTTTTCTGAAATAAATTAGACCATATATCAAAATAATAAATAATATATAACAATTTCTTTCATGCGAATAGCCTGTCCACCTCTTTCTCTATTTACTTGTATTTCTTCTTGCTCATCTGTGCCTCGTTCGCTTTACTATTTTTTATCCAACTGTGCTGTAAGATTTCCCGAGCACTCAATCTTGTAATCGGATTTATCTCTAATAATTTTGTTAGAAGATCTCTGCATTCGTAGCTTAGATGAGTAGGTAAACTAAAAGAACTGAATTCATATTGCTGAGATTTCTGCTCGAAGGGAGGATTTCCTACTAGCATTTCGTATATCAATACTCCGATACTCCAACAATCGATTTTATTGTCGTAATAGCTACGCTAAGCAACTTACGGTGAAATGTAGTCCAAAGTGCCACATAAGGTCTTTCTTAATCTATCCGTCTTAATGGACCATCCAAAGTCAGCTATTTTAAGATGCTAACCCACACAGATAACATTTTCAGGCTTCAAATCTCTATGAATAATTCCTTGGCGATGAAGATATTCAATGCCCTAAACTATCTGAGTGATATACCTTGCAGTTTTCTTCTAAGTGAATGGTCCACTATTAAGAATTTCCTAATAGAGATTATGATAGCCATACTCCATAACCAGGTAAACTTCATCTCTGCCGATATGAAATCCATAAGCTGGAAGAATGTTGGGATGCTGACAGTACAAATGAATTTTCATTTCGTCGATGAGGTACTATAATTTGATTTTTTCCTTGCGAAAGGTTTTAATGGCAACCACCATGGAGTTGATATTGGAAATTGCGAGAATGATATCTCCAGTCTGACTTTTGCCCACCTTGCGAATCATTTTCAATTCATATTTTGGCCTTTTGAATGTCTTCATTTCAGCCATTTTCTTCAATGTCTTGTTCATATCATCCAATTTAATGGCTACAGGTGTCTCTTTCTTAAAAAATTTATTATTCAGCCGACTAGGCGTGTGGTAAGACTGAAGTTTTTTCTTAACTTCATCGATGTTGCGTGTAGTATTAGCATTGCCGTAGCAAATTTATTTCAAATTAGTTGAGTTTTGATTTATTTTGGCTGCTGGAGAAGAAGATTTATTCTTTGGACTCTTTGAGTCACCCTTTGATTTTGCAATTTTATTACGAACATTGTTATAATTGCTAGGACTATAAACAGAGTAAGTAACATTCTTTAAGACTTTAGGCTTGAGTGTCACAGTGTTGCAACGCGGGGCATGTGTTAAATATATGTGATTTGAGTCCTTTTCATCTGAATGACTCAAATTGGGGATTTTTATCTATAGTCGATGGAGCTGAGTGCGACTAGTCTCCGTTTTCACCCTCTTCATATAATTATAAAATATTACATCTACTTAATTTTATTAGCACTATGTCGTAGATCTCAACTAAACCCATCAAAGATGATGATATATTCAAGATTAATGTCAATCCTCAAAAATAGGAGCAAACACCCATAGAGGATACACCCACAAGATAAATCATTAATCAGCCAGCTTTTCAAGAAAGTCAGTTTCTCAGTGATTTGTCAGCGCCTTCGCCACAGAGGCATGGTCGCTTGAGTAATCACTCTTCTAATGCGGCCAATATCTTCCGTATTTCCTTTTTTAGTTAGGAGTGAAATATGGGAGCAACTCCGAGAAGAAAGACAAATTGACTTACGTTCGCTATTAAAACTATACTTCTGCTCGTAATCGTAAAACCACGTAACAGAAAAGTACTCGCCAATTGATTTAGTTTTTGAAATCAACAACTTTGTGAAAAAACTGACTGACAACATCAATCGTCAAGACGAGATGCCGGAAATTACTGATACAAAATTTAGAGCTCTTAAAAAGATAATTGAGTACTATGACATTAAAAATTTGGACAGGTCGTAGTATGATAGTAAAAAATAAGCTAAAATAGATGTAATTAAATCGTTTGGACTTCAAATTGGGTCGGTACGAGCCGAACAGAAAGCTTTCATTATGAGTGAAGGCAGAAATTACACTCAGAAAAGAATGAGACCAATTAATAATGCGCTGGAAAGGACTTAAAAAAAGCTCTGTAGTCGAGAGATATTTGCCAGAGACATAAACACAAGTAAAGAAGAGAAAACAAGTCACTCTCTTGGTGCTAGTGTCAGTGAAAAGAATTAAACCTTGAAGAAGATACCATTACCAATCGATGACAAGGTGGATGGTGCTAAGTTATTTAGCAGCCTTCAAATGCGCAAGAATAAGATCAGATAAAAATCGATGAAAAAACATTTTAAGTTTAGTACTGGCGAAAATTGTATTCGAGAGAAAATTAATAAATTCAGAGAGTTTCTGTTTGCTCTGAATTACTCGAATCGCCTTTATCGCAACATGGATCTTTAGCTTTATCAACATCCGCTGAAATATTTTGTCGGTCGAGGCAACAACTCAAATTTGATTCGTTCCCTCATGAAGAAGCGATTTTGGTTTGAAGAGGTGGGAAGTGACAAAGAAGCTAATTTTGTGTGGACTCAAATCAAATTACCACATCTTTTCAATAAACAATCAATATCAGAAGAAAAAGTACCATCAGCAAGGACTGGAGATAAGAAAAGTTTATTGAAGGGACCAATTATGTCTAAAGCAGACTCACTCTCTAAAATATTGTATCTCGATTAATATCGAGAAATGACATTGCTGCAGTAAGCCATAAGAAACAAGGGAGCAGATAGCTTTTAGGATAGGTTGAGAATGTGTCCTCGAGTGTTGCACAAATAAGAGATTAGCGAAAAGTAACTCATTCACAATCACTTGCCAGAAAATGGTTTACTTGGTAATAAAAAAGCATTATTCTATTGTCTACGGTAGTATTGTGGATTGGTGGGTGAAAACGTATTTGATATTGTGCCACTCACTTTTATCATCAATCAAGGACTGTTAGATCCAGAGTATAACCGCCTTGCAGCCTATTTCAACGAGAAAAAAACAAAAAAGAAACCTAACTACTGGATTATGAAGCCAGGCTAGTTTAGTAATAGAGGGAATGGTATCGAATGCACTAACAAATTAGAAGATATTAAAAAACGCATCAGCAAATGCGCAAAGGAGCGCAAACGTGGATCTATCATAGTCCAAGAGTATATGGTAAAGCCTTTACTATATAATGGCCGTAAGTTTGATATTCGTGCCTACATGATGATGACATGGCACAACGGTAAAACCAAGGCTTACTGGTATCAAGAGGGATATATTCGTACTTCATCTCATTTCTTTAGTCTCGAGGAAATGAGTGATAGCTACATCCATCTCACTAACGACGCAGTACAACAGCATTCTGATTCTTATGGTCGGTTCTAAGAAGGCAATAAACTCAGCTATCCCTAACTGCAACGTTATCTTGATACATTACCATCCAATGGCCGAAACCTGGATCTTCATCAGGTTATTCTACCTCAAATGCGTACAATAGCAGCAACTGCAATAAAATCCAGTTGGGCAAGTATTAACCCATAAAGGCGCGACAAAAATTTTGAACTGTTCGGATTAGACTTTATGATTGACGAAAACTTCAAACCTTGGCTCATCGAGGTGAACACCAACCCATGCTTATAGATGAGTAGTCCGGTTTTGTAACGCATCATTCCCTATATGGTGTAGAACTTGCTGCGCATTGCACTAGATCCCATCTTCCCACCTCCTGACAATTTCTCAAATAACTTTAAGTACAACATCCCTGAAAATTCACTGCATTATAACAAGTTCGAACTTATCTTTGATTCAGATCGAGATGGGCGACAGCTGCTTCAACTTTATGAGGGTCGTGATGTTTTCCGGGAATTGCTCGGGTTGTAAGAAGATAAAAACGAGTATAAACAAGAGGGTGAGCTGCTAAATTTATAGGATCTTTGATATTTATTAATAAACTATCAACTGATGAGTCATATATATATTTCAAGATGATTAAATGATACAAAATGACTTAGATAATTGCATATAATGCAGTGGAATTTAACAATGGTAATTTGGTTAGTTAATTTTAATAATGGCTGTCACTTATTATCATGTATTCCATCATCACAAAAATCATACACTCTCAATAAATTAAGGATACTATTGCAATCGCTAGAGGCATATATCGAGTTGCTAGCAGTCAGACTTCAAATCGTACAACAGACGGATGGATTGGACCAAATCATGTTGACCACATGCATGATCAATTAAACTAGAAAAGTCAACAATCAATTTAAATCAAAAGAGAATTGGTAAAACCCGTATTGCTAAAGTAAATAGAATCATCCTCTAAAACAAAAATAATATAATCACAAAATCCCTCTGATTCAAATATTAAAGTACAACAATCTACTCAACCAGAAACAGAGATACCTGATTTGATTTCCGATATAAAGGAAGAAGTTAATCTCAGTTGGGATGGAGCTCTTAATGGACAATAGAGAAAGGAAAGCGGAGTAATTGCAAGTCGGCTTGGAAGATTTTTGGAATATGGAAAACTTGGCAAATAGTTATTATCAATCTAAGTGGAGGCTTATCTTGCTAAAAACCTTGTACTCATATAACTAACGGTAGGGCAGAGGCAATGAGCAGGATGTATATGAAAGAGGTGCTCAAAGAATAACCGAATAACTTTGCAAAATGAGGGGAGCTCCTCTCAAGGTAGCACAAATTCTCAGCATACAAGAGGATAATCTAATCCCAGCACCCATTCGTCGAGCCTTCGAAAAGGCTCGAGAGCAGGCACATGTAATGTCCGAAAAAGACGTACAAGTGGCCCTCACAGCATCCTTGGGTAAAGAATGGAGGACTAAATTTGGAAGTTTTGAAATGAAACCGTTTGCGGCAGCATCAATTGGGCAGGTGCATCGAGCTACTGCAATAGAAGGAACGGTATTTATTTGTTCATTTAGGAACTTGCAGTCAAATTGCAATATCCAGGAGTTGAACGAAGTATTCAAAGCGATATTAAAAACCTTAAATTCTTGCTTAAGTTGCCAGGAGTATTGCCAAAGGGGATTTTTATCGACAAACTTCTTGCAAATACTGAAAAATAATTAAGAGAAGAGTGTGACTATGTGAGATAAGCTAAGATGCAGACTTTATATAATCAATGCATTTAAAAAGTCATGGGAAGAGAGTTTGGAAGATATGGGATTGCTCCTGTGTCTGCTGATTTAAGCAATAAGACAGTACTCACAAGCTAATTTTTATGGGGAGTTGGGTTGAGTAAATTTGAAGAAAGCAACATCCCTCAATCCGTCCGAGATGAAGTGGGTAGACTCTTAATGAAACTGACTTTTTCTGAAATATTTGAGATGGGAATCATGCAAAGCGATCCCAATCCTTCCAATTTTACTTACAATCTCAAGGAAAGCAAGCTAAATCTCTTTGATTTCGGAGCAACTCACATCTATTCCAAATAGTTCCTCGAGCACTACAGTCATATTATTCATGCCTCAGTCCGCTAAAATAATAAATAAATTATATAACACTCCATCCTCGCAGGGTTTCTCACGAGGGAATAAAACCAAGTCATGCTTGAAAAACATATATAGTCCATTCTTGTGCTTGGAGAGCCTTTGCGTCATCGTGGAATTTATGATTTTGGAAGTCAGAAAATAACTGAGAGGATCTACCGTACAATTCCACAGATGCTTAAAAATCGACTGAAATCTCCACCGGAGTAAGTGTACTCTCTGCATCGCAAACTCTCAGGTGCCTATTTAGCCTGCATTCGTATGCGATCACGGGTCGATTGCCACTCCATCTACGAACAACTGAACCCCGGTTATAAAATATAAGCTTTGCTATGATCCCATTTGCCTTGATACCAATTCAATAATTCATATTTTGGATTTATAATTATTAGAAAAGCCAATCAATAAATAGAGTGTGTATTTTATAATTTTAGCTTAGTTTATAACATCGGAAAGTGACACATGGGTCCAGTTTGTAGTGTGGATACTTACAAAGAAATACGTGAAAAACATGCTTTTTAGTTCACTAAAATGGTTATAGACGAGAAGGGAAAGCTGTTTGTGGATCGAATGGTTGGCAAACTAAAAAAAGATATCAATGAATCGGCATTAAAATGTGAAACAAATTCGATCAGTTAGCTCGAATAGAAACAAACCACTATCGAAAAATACTTCCATAAAGTTTGGACAGTTTTGGATTAAAATTACCCAGGTGGAGTGAAATCTCTGGAGCAAATGTCAAATAAAAAAGCAGAAGATTTAATTGGACTGACCTATATCAAAAGAGTTATGAGTAATTTTAGAGACAATATTGCTCAAAGTATTCGATAGGAAGAAAAGAAGATGATTAACGAATTGTTGGATATCAAATTAGCACTGTAGGAAATGGTCAACGAAGAAAGGCCGACGATACAAACCTTTGACAATCTTCCAGAGGCATAAAAGGAGGCCATTATTAGGAGGGGATAGATTGAATTTCATCGGGAAATTATTAAATATTAAGAATATCTTCTCAATCGTTATGGAGCAAAGTTGACTCGATAGTTTTACACAACAAGATTTAATACCATTTAATGGAGATAATCATTGGTGAAGTTAGAGTTAGTGGCTCGTGACAAATTTGCTACTTGCCTCAACCTGCTGCTTTGCGAGACAGTGGACTCCTACATTACGATAAAATGACCAATTGGTGATTTTGATGACTCATTTACTGCTGTTGGTAATATTAAAGAGAGTGATATTTAAATGACTTAATGCCAATATTGAAGATGATAAAAACAAATTGTCTTTTGTAACATCAATAGATCACGACATTTTCATATTCCAGAAGCGTCATTATCTAACGATTTTTCTCAAGAATCGATTTTAAGTTAGGCATACTCTTTTACATATTCACCTTCATATGATTAGAAGCTGTTGTTATCTTCAAGTCTCTCATCAGTTTTATCGTCTCCAGAGATTCTCCAATACGATTGACGCCCTTAAAAATAACATTTTTATCTTTACGATCACTTTGATCATCTTCTTCGCTAAGCAGCTGCAGATATTAAACTTTGTTTTACAGAAGTCTTACTTCAAAAATACGTCCAAGTGAATCGACAAGATACACAACAAACAGTATAATAATTTGTCGATTATCATGTTATAGGTCAGGAAGAATAATTTATTTGATTGAGGACGCGCCAATTTGTAATGACATCTAAAATAGTTTATGCGAGTAGAGTTCGTTGAATATCATAAGGGTGTTATTCTCGCAGACTACATATACAAGTGGTGATTTCTTGGGTACTTAAAATGTAATGATCTGCATTCCTTCCGTGTCTAATTTTTGCTTCATTTATTGATTATGTAAAAAAATCAAACCGATGGAGGTGTTTATGTAATAGCTTTATAAAGGATAACATACGCTTAGTTTCGACGCTTTATGGAAGATACTTGCAGAGCCCAGTGCTGCGTAAGATTTCTCAATTCTACTATGCTTAAGGGTCGGATGATTTGGCTGTTATTTATCGTATCTTCAATAACCCACCGAACTATCTTGCCAGTAGCATCTAAACTTGTAAATTCTGATCGTTCTTCATGAATCAAACTGACTATAGAAAACTCGCTCAAATAAGCAGAAAATTTTTCTAAATCATGAGTGCTAAATGAGGGAAGCTAAAAGTTAGTAGTTTGAGTAAATTAGTTAATTTGCTTATAGAGGCGGCTGGATTTGCTGTTTTGACCATTCCATAATACTATGTATCCACTTTTTAGACCTGCGATGATATTTTTATCTATCATTAGGACCGATTATATTTCTCCTTCAGTAATGTAGAGTTTTTCTCCCATTACTATCAGATCCAGATTATATTACTCTGAACGGTAAATAAAGATTGGGTATGGACATTTTATGAAAGCTTTGAAAGTTGGCCGAAAAGCTAATAAGAAAATCGGTGGTTAGGTTATACTCGCTGTAGGCTTAATCAGTTCTTCGATGACTGACGCAACCCTCAAAATAAATTGATTGAATATTTAGTGATCATCAATCTTCTCGATGCTATTGATGTCGAGGGAATAGTCTTGAGGGCACTGGTTCATAAAGTCATTGTATTCCAAAGATAATGTTTGGCAAGAGTTATTGGTCTTATCATCGAAGGCTTGATCATTAGAATTTTTTAAGAAGGCACTTTTAATCTTGTTGATGTATATCTCGTAAGAAGTTACACTACTTATTGAAAGGGTTTGCTCGTAGAGATCGACTTAAAGATTAAGTAAATTCTTTAAGTCATTTGTCCTCTTACGTTGCTTTTCAATCTTTCCCTCGGATAAGTCTACTTTTCTCGGCTAAATATTTATTTATCGATATTAAAGCGGAGCTGGAATGGAAGTTTAAATGGGAAATTCCTCTTCTTTTGCTTTGCTTAATTCAGCACTTTCCTAGACATCGTTGACTCTTTCTGAATTTGGTTTTTTGTTCATAAATCTCTTCAGTTTTAGATCTGGTTTTCTTCTGAAATTGTTACTCTATTCAACGTTAAGGTTTTTGCTTTCTTAAACGTTGAAATTTTTGCTTTCTTAAAAATCTAGTTTCGGCACTGATTCTTCTTCCTGAATAACGATGTTTTAAGTCTCCTTAATTCTTGTACCTAACCCAATCCTTTTTTTAATGGTCATAGGTGTAGGTTTTGGAGCTTCTCCATGATTTTCTTCTGTGGGCTAATTTACGACAGTGTTCCTATTATTATTGATGATGAGCTTTCCGCCCTCTCTTTTACCTCGAAACAAAATTGGTTTTGATCCAAGTGATGGTTTGATTTCAGGTTCGGCTAATTCTTACTTTTTGTCTGCAGTCTTCTCATTTGATATTTGTATTTTTTTTTTATCAAGACTGAACTTGGGAGGTCTAAGATTATTCTATTTCGAAACTATATGTTCCTCTTTAGCTTCCTCTACTTTTGGTCCTTACGATTCGACATTTTCTTTCTTGTCGATTCTTCTGATCTAAATTTTGTAAAACTTACCTTAGAAAAAGGCCGCTTCGACATTATTATTTAAATATAAGTCAAAAACTATGATAGCAAACTATTTTAAAATGATTTGGTATTTTAAACTTTAATACACATTATTTTTCAAGATGTTTAGATTGATGATAAATAGGGGTCATATTAATTCTATTAAATTTAATGAAAGATCGACGCTTCATTACTGTCCTGTTAGTAATTTTGCTTTTCATTGCGGAGAGACAAGCGATACAAGCTGTATCGTTAAGGAGCTAAAGCAATGCAATCAATCCTCTGATAGTTGAATACATCTCCTCATTTAAAGTTGGCACTAAGGATCTGCCTGATGTAATTACAAACGAGTATAAAAATATTACACTCTCTGTCATTAAGACTTCCTATGTTGAACTTCATTAAAGTGGAATGGATATCCAATATGTCGGCACCTAAAAGACAGTTAAAAAGTAATGATTCCATAAATAAGTTTATCTCCTGTGAAAGCATTGGTCACAAATGATAGTTTCAGACTAAACTTCAATTTCACAGCAACTGTATTTCATTTTATTGGAAATACAACATACCATTGCTCAACTAGTCTTCCATTGATCTCGGTTAATTATACAAAAGTAAACTGAGTATAAATTAGGAAGTGGATTTTGCGACTGGAAATATCGTTATTGACAGTTTGTCGACCAGCTATTCTTATAAATTGTTTACTACTCCCATTTGCACGGAAAAATTTAAGCAAAAGAAAGATAAAACTAGAATTATTGAAGCTGTAATTGCAACTGAGGGATCTTCTATGTTTACTGAGCTTAAAAAGCATATTGATTTGATGTCAAGCTATTTCAACTTAAATGCCAAAACTTAACATCTCAGCAAACTTTATGAATCCAATCCGTATATCTATGACTTTTATGGCTATCAAATCAAAGTCAATGTTAGCACTGTTCAAGCCTCACAATTTAGTGATGAGGGAGTTGCCAATGGAATTATGGGGGCAATAATCAATACTACTCATGTAGCAATTGCGCCTCCCCCATACTAGCCAACATTCACAACATTCTATTCTCTGGAGTTTATTCAAAATATGATTGAATATTCGATGAACAATTTCCAAAAATGGAAAAATATCAAAATGAACAGATTAAATATGAGAACTCGTACCTTTAAATATAGACTCCTAGATTTTGAATATATCATACCAACTCTACTACCAAAATATTCAAAATATTATCTAAGTGACGTTTAAATTTCATGTAGTGTTCTACAAATGCTTGATAGCACCATTACTGAAAAGAATTTTATTCAAAGGTTAAAATGGAAATGCAGTGGTAGCTTCCAAGCCAGTGCTGATTAAAATATCACATTTTTGGGTAATGTTTATTCTATTTAGATTTTTATCCCACAATTGATTATACCTTACAAATTAAAACTGAAACTGACCACTTAAATGTTGTAGTAGATGTTGTTGAATTAAAAGATCTTCTTTTTAGCCCTGTAGATGTCTTTCAAATCGAAGATTATAACGTAGCAACGAACTACTTGACAGAAGGGTTATTCGAGTTCAGAGTTTTTACCATTGGAACTTGGCTAAAAGTGAACGCGATTAATAAGATAATTAAGCTTGTGCCTGGAGTTGGAATATGGATAGGATGATTGATAGTCAATTTGTACAAATTCATTTTATAAAAACTAGATAATAGTTATACTCATAAATAGATAATAAGCAACCCTTTGAAACTACCAACATCATTTTTAATCAAATTTAGACTCGATGTATTTTTATTCAGAAAAATGCTGATTTTACCAGTTTTTAATTGATTATTTGTAATTTGTAATTTACATTATAACATCAAAGATATGTTGAAAGCTATCTTTGTAGTCTGTCTTCTTGCCACTTCTTTGAACTGGAGCATTCAACAATCAAAGAATCAGTTATAGCTGAGTTCTACTGGACCCAATTTAAAATTTGGAAACTACATTGGTTAAGGTGTGACATCAGCCCATATTATTAACTTTAAAAAGGCTGTTACTGATGCTAGCTCAGTTTGGGGTGGTAACATTGCTAAAAACATGGATTACATTGCAACCTACATGAATTCTTATGGTGGAAATCCTGGTGATGAATTCTGTGTCTTTATTCAGACCTTTGCTTACAACAATGACTGGAACGTTTATTCATATGGCAATGTTATAGCTACTTTTGCAGCAGGCCTAAATCCTAATTAACCATATTGGTCATACATGTTTGTATTAGGAGGAATTAACAAAAGTAGTCGATCTTATACAGTTGTATAGTCAATGGGAATTGGATCAGGAATTTCCTCACAAACCTCAATCTTTATCTAAACTTTGCTAAAAACCCAAGATACAGGATCTTCTTGCAACTGCATTGTCCAATTTAATCAATTCAAAAGACTATTGCCATATATTTCTAAATTAATTTATGTTTCAAATCTATTTATTAATTTTAATTAATTTATGAATTACGGATTTATAATAAAGATTAATTGATATAATAAATTCTATATCAAAATTATACAATACAAAAGCAATTCATATATTTACTTCAAATATCTTTAGCCAAAATACATTGCCTGTGAATAAAAGAAAAAGTTACATTGGAATAAATTAGAGTTATCCTCATTAAATATTTTATCAATTTTAATAGAAACAGAATCCCTTAAATTAAAGAGAAATAATCAAATAGAATAAGAAAATAATTATCATTCATTCTTTCATTCATTTCATTAAAAAGATCTATCTTTTAATATTTAAAATGAATAAAACGGCTATGTGCATGGAATTACAGATGTTTTAAATTCCTATGATGGACAAGGTTGGAGTGCGATTTGCGGTAGCTTCTCAGATGCTCATGCTCAACTTGACGCCAAGAATTCTCAATGGATTTATACCAAAGGACCTAACTGCTATTTTTTATTGTGGGTGATCTGAAAAACTAAATCTATTTCAAATTATTAAAAGTTAAATAAACATAAAAATATTGCTTGAGGAATAATTAAAAAATTTTCTAATTTATATAATTATTTCATATATTTGCTTCTGTCAAAGGATATCTCTATAAATTAATTTAATATATTGATAATATGCAATATAATTTACAAATGATCAGTCACAATTTAAAATTAAATATCACCAGAGGTTAATGGATGTTGATGTGGTGAGCAATTACATTAATTATGAGATATTTTCCGAAAGATGGAGACTAAAACAGATATTTTCCTCTATACTTTTTGCCGAATTAATTAAAAGAAACTATATATTAAACCGTCATTTGATCATATTCAATAAAATATTTTTTTTTTCTAATGTTAATGAAATAATTCTAATTCAGAGTCGTTTAAATTGGAAGATAAATAAATACAATTAATTAATTTAATAAAATATTTCATCTGTATCGGAATGAATCCAAAGGAATTTGTGCTCTTGAATCTAAGGTCACTTGTGTCTAGCCACCTATGTTAACAAAGGGAATCATTTTTCTTTTTTAAAGCTTTAAAGATTAAAGGTCAATCAAAAAGGCTTCTCCACATGAGATCGAATTTTTATAAAAGGTTAAAGACGCCTTGCTTCCTTTAAAATTCAATAAAACTCCAACAATATCGTTTTGTTTGATGAGATAGCCGTATGGTTCGCTTTATTCATCCAGAGTGTTGTTCTATACATTTCTCTCGGCATGTATCTTTTTGCCTGAAATAATTTGATAGCCCCAAAGTTAGTCATAAATGTCATTATCACTTTTTTATAGGTTGTCAGAACTTATGCATACCCCAATAACCAAATAGTCCTAATCAGTTGGTATCTTTTCAATTTTTATTTCCCAATATCTCTTTCCTGATGCGAATTATATATTGCCTAGATAAGAACATGTTTACATTGAGCATGATAGGGATGATTTTATACTATTTACTCTTCTATTTATTGAATAGTTTATTTTTTAGGAGACTATATCTTTTATTTTTTAGTCTCTTTATTAATTTATTCGACAAGTGGAGTTGGTACTTTTTCTTCAACATTTTTTTGTTCTTCAGCCGGTTTTGTTGAAATTATAGTTAAATTATTAGCACTAGTTATTTTATGTTTGCAACTGAGATGAGCGGGCACGGTTTTAAAGGCAAAAGCATATTAAGCAGTCAATATTATCTTGTCATTATCCTTGATCAAACACTGATGGATGAGCTTGGTATGGGCACTCAACTCTGATAAGGTCGGATTTGTTGTGAATAATTTTATATTGTAATAATTGCCGATTTTCTCACCAATTTGCTGAAAAATCTGTTTCCTTAAAGCATCAATGTTTTTTGATATCTAAATTTACACGACAATCTGCTCCCGATGAGAAATTAAAAATAGTTTGACAACTATATTTATGACTTTGGTCAAATTTTGTTCGCAGCTATAAACCAAAGCATTTGTGCCTTACAATTTAGCTTGGACTATGTTGATGATGTCCTTTTTCTCTTCTTCTTTCATCTTTTCAACCTTATCCCCTTATTATTTTTCTTCAACATTTTTTTCACTCACAACTTCTATTAATTTCTTTTCTTCTTTTTCAACTTCCGGTATACTGATACTTTTTTTGGAAGGAATACTTTCAAGATCTGTGCTGAAAAGATCAGTCAGATTATATTAAGATATTGATTATTTTTTTTGAGGTTGGCCTTGTATCATTTGAGAAATTGTATTCCTTGATCCACAATTGAGTAGAGTGGCGTATCCAATTGCCTTAATATAAACGACCTCGTTGGGAGTATAAGTTATATACGACATAAAAAATATCCAGATACCATATCTATAAACTTTTAAATCTTTGACAATATTTGCAACGAATTGGATAAATATAAAAAACTAATTGTTTGGGGTTGGG
>Ga0302186_10000335_pt1 | contig 42926 bp, 22 predicted proteins | sample II_Bog_E1_2_FD_198782 | JGI IMG/M metagenome (GOLD analysis project Ga0302186, IMG submission 198782) | Peat permafrost microbial communities from Stordalen Mire near Abisko, Sweden - II_Bog_E1_1 | ecosystem: Environmental > Terrestrial > Soil > Wetlands > Peat | place: Sweden: Abisko... | reverse complement strand
TACCGTATTGAAGAATTTATTCATTCATCAGTGCATCCTTCAAATGAAGACCTCAAAAGTCCTACCCTCGTTGAAAAGATATTAGTTCATTTACATCAGTTTCACTCTGTTAAAGTAAAGGAAGGAAGAGGAATGACTCTTCCAACTGAATATCTTTGGACTGAAACTCAAATAAAGGAGTTGACTAAATATGAGAGTTTACAAATGGTGCCAGCTTATCAGAATTTAAAGGCAAAAATTATGCAAATCTTGGACCATCAATCGATATGGCGAAGAAAATTGATGCCTTAAGATACTAGTTCAGTGAGATTTTGCCACAACGACTTGAATAATTTAAACATTTTGATGGATAAAGAGCAAGTACACTTTATAGATTATGACTATGTAAGCTACAATTACTTAGCCTATGATATCGCTAATTTTCTTAACGAAGCCTGCATTAACTACTCAGTGACAACCTATCCAGGCTATAGTCTGATACGTCACTTCTCCTTCTAGGAGATTAATCAGATATCTCGCGGCTATCCAGGTTACTATCAAAGTTTACCCTTGGAGGTTCTCAAGTTCTTTTGTGTTACTAATTTGTATTGGGCAATCTGGAGTCTTAAGAGATATCAACTGAACAAAACCTCAACTTTCGGAATTTTGGAGCATGGCCTCACCCGAATGGAGTTGTTCAACTATTACAACCACATTCTCGATAGATAACTCCTTAAAATGAGCAAATTGTGATTCCTAATGTTTCCTGACTAATTATCAGTGAATGATACTCTTTATTTATTTTTTAAAAACAGTTTTATATTTATTTTATCGTTGCTTGAATATAAAGTTAATTGAATATCTTGACACAATATATTGCCAAATCATTAAAATTATTGTCCATTGCACCAGACCTATAAACACCTATGCTGCCTTGTTGAGGGTGAGCTTATCTCGTTTGTTCTTCCATTCTTCGGTTCTGATGTGCAAATTGATGCAATTGTTTTTCAAATTAATTATACATTGTCGTTGATGGAGCGTCGACCTTGGACCTCTCATTAAGATCAAATCTTAAAAAACTTATATGAGAAGGTCAAAGTAAATAAATGGAGCCTGATCGCCCGTCGCATGCAGGAAGAGTTTCAGCTGCCTCCCCGATCAGGGAAGCAATGTCGATAGAGGTAATGATAACTTCATCAAGGTACAATAATCAGCTCAATACGCTTATGGCAAAGGACACATGGACAGAACAAGAAGAGCAGGATCTGCTACGATTGCATGACTAGCTGGGCAACAAATGGGCGGTCATTGGTGCACGACTCGGCGGTCGGTATCTTTTTAACAATATAGAACTGACAACAGTGTGAAAAACCACTTCTTCGCTAAACTACGCAAGTCGATGCGGAGAATAAACAAGATCGTCCAGGATGAACATAGGAAGCGCCTAAAGCAGATAAAGCTCAACGTTTTATACAAAATTATCGAAGCAAGTGAGGAAAGATTCAAAAAGAGCCCTCTTTGCACCATTTAGACTTCTAAATTTTCATGTGGTACTGGGTATTTTTATTTAGTATTAAAAAATAAAATTATGGCTTTTGCCTATGATGAGTCAGCTGAAGTAGTTTCAGAGGAATTTGCAACGCTGATTGCTCAGATTCATGATTTCGGCAAAGATTACAAGCGCAAGCCTAAACAATTGCGTAGGGTTGCTAGCATGGGATCTGATGTACTTGAAAACAACAGTATCAAGCTTTAGGAAAATGAAGAAGACTCAGATGAAGACAGCTAAGATGAGATAGTCCACCAATAACCATTATTATGGTCTGAACCAGAAGAAGAGAATTCTGATGAGTCGGCTGAACGCAAGATGAGACTACGACCTAAGAAAAACTCAAGGATAAGTTAACAGGAAGTGCCTGAAAAGGTGAATGTTGATAACCTTCTTTAACATCAAGGCATCCTCGAGGAATCAAACTCTCCCTTCCCGGCTCTGCCCATTCTCATGCGCAGATACACATCCTCCGAGTTTCTCATGGAGGGTCGAGAGCGTGAGCCATTCTTCCGTAACAAATCAATAACAAAGTATAGGAGAGTCCGAATCTACCGACCCCAGTGTTTGATCACTCTTACAAAAAAGAATCTCAAGAAGAATTTCTTTGACTCATAATATATGTTTACTGAACAACCGAACATAATATAATTATTTGATAGATATTGAAACGGATATTATCATATAGGTTCTGGCGCTAATTCCTCTACGCAATTTTCATTGGATTGATCCAGTGATAATTTAAAAAATTAAACTTCTTGCAGCACTTATTCTGTTTAAGTCTGTTCTATCTTTATTGGTGATTAGTTATGGTTGAATTAATCTTGCTCGCTAACTTCACTCAAAACGTCTTTTTAAGAACGCATTTCACATTAACTCGCGTGCTCTTCTTCCATTTTGTCTTGAACCTACTCATCCGCTTCTGTTTTTAAATTTTATCGACTATATCCGTCCATAGTTTGGGCTCTTTTCAATTTTTTCTTTTTTTTAAGACCTGCCTCAGCTTATTTTTAACAATGGCGTATATGCTTTTTCAAAGCTTATTCGTAGAAAGTGCGATGGCAGTAGGTGCACTCATGTAGAACCTGTTTCTTATAAATAGCATATACTTCAGTATTATATCGGCTAATTTGCTAATTCGACCAACTTTAAGCCTATTAAATTTTATATCTTTCAGTCATACGAATCGAAATCAATTCCAACTAAGAGGTCTTCGAGGATTTGCTAAAGTTTAGTTTTAGTTGGCATTGTGGAAGATGAATCTTAAGGCTAGCTAAACCGTATTCTCTACCACAGAGATAGCACATCAATACCTTTGGCTTTTGAGTATCTTTCACTTTATGTTGATTTAACTATCGATTCATATCCATCACATTCTCTAAGAATTTTTAGCCAAAAAGATTCTTTTTAGAATCGATCTCTTTCTTGAATTTTTATAATTTGCGGATATCTTTGAGATTCGTCTCACAATTCTTTAGATGCTTTGGCAAAGAATCTTCGAAGAAGGAACGCTGACAGATATAGCATTTGGCCAACGATTTATTGTGGTATATATCAGATGCGAGTTGGTTGTAGGCCTCAATTTTTTAGATAGACCATGATTGGGCCTATGAAAGTTCAAATTCTTATTTTCTTTCATCAGGAAAGTGGGCAGGGCTCTTCCTCTCCTCCTTTAATTTCAGCTCCTGCTGCTGTCGAAATAAATTTTCACATCTTTCAAGATGAATAGTAATGCTTGCTAATCCATAGTCTCTTCCGCACACTACACACATCAAAGTACGAGGCTTTTGAAATTACTACATTTTTGGCTTTTTAACCAACTTCGTTCCTAAATTGAGAGCACCATTAATAAGAATACAGTTTTTGCGATGCTTTTCCACCTGTTCATAAAAGAATTTGCGACCACAATTATCACATTAAGCCATCCCATGCTCTCTATAGTTATGGGTTGCTCTTTAGTTGAATTCTTCCATCTCCGTATCTGTCCAATTCTCCTTACTCTTGATAAGTTCTTCGTCTTCTGTACTGAAGAGTGGCACTGGTCTGCGATCAGCTTCATTTTTATGTTTGCGAAATTAATCATACTTAAATTTTTTAATGCATTCTGGATAATGTATCTTGAGGCTTTTAGTGCCAAAACGCTGTCCACAGACGCAACCTGCATTTATTTATATTTACAAACTAAAGTTTTAGGTATTTTAATCGGTTGGTCGCGAATATTCTATTTCTATTCACCAGTTCCTTTTTTATCGCAGCCATTTAAGTGGGCTGGAAGACTTTAGAAGTTAAAAGTGCGGCCACAGTATTTGCACGAGGAGAGCACATTGTATTTATAAATCTTATGTGCCTAGTCGTTAAATCTGTATTGATCTACTCATACTTGGTGATTTATCCATTGCCCGCAGTGCCTTCTAAAAGAAGATTTAGTCCACTTGGAGCAGTAGGAACTAAATAGGTATGAAAATACTTGATATTTGCTGATGTGGTGGTCTTAGTACTTGTTAATTCGTAAATTTTTCTAGGCATTGAGCGTGATGAAAGGAAAACCCCTTGCTCTGAAATCTTAATTAACAAGTCTGTACTCCCTGCCGCAAAGATAGCAGCAAATACTAATTTTTGTTGGTTTATAAATTAATTCTTTCTTGCTCATATATATGGCTAACGAACGATAAATATTATATATTAGATTAATTATCATATTCGGTCAGGTTCATGGGGCAAATATGCGACCAACAATACGAACGAAGGGAGCACCATCAACATCACAGTAACTATTTTAACATTCAGATAATCATCATGGCTACAATAACCATCATAATCAGGGCTTCAATCCCTTCCCCAATCATCCCCACCATAATAATCATGGATTTGATAACGGACACCATGGCCCACATCATGGAGGAGGCCATGGCGGCAATCACGGGCATCATGGGCATCATTGATCTGCCATCCTTTATTTAATATGAATGAAACTTATTGAAATAACTTTTATGAACTTTCTTCCTTTTCATGAATTACATCTATTTTATCCTCGGATCAAACACTATGGAAGAGAGTTAAATTGTATAATCTTTAAAATTCATTTTCAGAGGCAAATCCAATAAAAATTGATATCGTCAGAATTATTGTGTAAAAATTGAAAATCATGCCTTTTCCTTGGCATTGAATATTTAGATGATAATATGCAAGATGTCAAGGAAGTATATCCGAGCATTACCTATACTATTGAATTTAAAATATAACAGATTTTTATGAGCAAGAAAGAGGTAGAGGGCAGTCACGCCATGCAACTTAGGAATCGACCTTCTTACTCCAGAACTAAAAAGAATACGAACAAAACTAGAGAGATACCATTCAAAAATAAAAAAAAGCATAGAAAGGGTGCAGTAGCTCGTCAGTTCGGAATAGACCTGACCAACTTACAGCAGTCTACCCCTATGGATCTCTAGCCACTTTTCTCAGATTAGGGAAATTCTAGTATTTAAATTGTTCCTTATCTTCCCTCCATCCTGGCTCACATAACCCAAATTGATACTACCTTCACTTAACAAATTTTATCAAAAATGCAAGGACAGAATCACAGAGAAAAGGAAATATCCTAAACAATTTCAACCTAAATGAGAAGGATACTTGTACAATGGCTCTTAAGGGTAGGTCATGACATACAAATTCAATAATAAACAATGCATATTTGTATACAACTGATCGACTATGTTCTCCTCTATGAGAAGACTTGCATCAGCAAGACTAACTTTCAATTACTAGGCATTGCTTCTCTATTCGTAGCTTGCAAATATCACTAGATTCATACATACCAAGCTGAAAAATATGTCTATCTCTGTGATGGTCTGTATACTATTTAATAGCTCTTCAAAATGGAGAGTATTATTCTCATTACTATCCAGTTTAACCTTCAACTTCCACTTATCCATCATTTCACTTATCTGACCATGCAAAATAGAAGTAAATAGATCAAGGGCACAGTGACCCTTTTTTAGAATTTAATTCTCTTTGATTTTACTTTGTTCAATGGATTTAAAAAGCAACATCTCGCTTGGATGATCACTTATCTTGCTTTAGAGATGCAAGATTGCTCTAAGTCCGAACTAAGGGCTGCAAGGGAGTCCTCGCAAATGCCATTAGAGCTTTTTCGTTATGGCTTATAGCTCCTTCTCGCACTTAATAGATAAAGACCAGATCTAAAGTGACTGATTTATTTAAATACTTCTATCCTCACTAAACAATTCATAAAAATTATAAAAGATAAATGGTATATCAAAGGTGAACCTTCCTCACATTCTTTTGCTGAATTCTTATTGAAAATTTGGCTGTTTTTTATCTTGATTGTGCTTTCCGTTTATCATTGACACTTCCGTAATTGTATTTGATATCGTGCGGCTTTGAACTTGATAGTCCTTGTCTTTAGTTTACTACTGATCTATAGGCAGTTCGCCCTCCCTCTTCACAGTTTTCGAACTCTCTGGCAAGTCTGTTGAAATAGCGATCCACCTCTAAAAATTGTTTGTATCTCCGATCATTGGTCGGAAAGAGTCTCCTCCAATCCCCTCTTCTTTCTTTTTCAGCAATTACTTCCTTAAGGACAAATTTTTAGACAGGACCGAGCTCTACTTGTTTGTTATCAGGTTTGTTATAGTTTTTAATATCAAACTTGAAGTGATTCCCGTCAAGATAGCGCTCAGCTAAAGGCGACACTCCTACCATTGTGAGAAGATCGGAAATCATTCCACCTTTTATCTTAATGTCAAGTGGACTGTCAGAATTCATAGAGGGCGACATATTAACTTCCATGAGCCATGGCTTGAGATTTGAATCAATTAGTACATCAAAACCTAAAACTTAATAACAGCAGTTGTTATAAGGCGCATTGCTCATAAAAGAGGTGTACAAAATATTTTCCGCTGAAAGAATAGTCTTTACGATAACATCATCAATGCGTTCAAACAACTCATTGGTTTAATCCTTTCCAACGCTATAACTTAGGAAATCTTTGAGAGCACTGAGACTCCATTTGCTACCAAAATATTCCTAATTATCATTTTAACTCTTCACAAACTCAGTGTTCTTCTTATTAACACTATAGTTGGTGAGGTGTTGAAATTTTTTATTCTAGCAGTCACTAGCGGTTTGGTCATATTGTTCGGTAGCAAATCTTCCCAACCCTTCATGATAGACATAAATTCGAAGTGGGTTTACTCCAGTGATGGCAACATAAATACGCAAATCAAACTTTAAGTTGTTAATGAGGAGGGGATTGTCTATATAGTGGCTTACAATCAGCGAGGAGTATTTTTATAATTTCGCATATATGGTTGACATTTGGTTCGTTACAGTAATCCCTTTTCCTTGAGATCGATTGTGTGGTTTGGCAATATAAGTTATTCCCGGGGTTTTATTCATTTCATCCAGCAGCAAATCAGTCTCCTGTGGCAAAATAAACGTCTTCGGCAAAAAATTGAAGTGGCTCATACCATGTCGAATCTGCATTTTTGACACACACTTGTTCATTAGGTCCTTTCTTGTAAGGTGAAACGAGTTAGGAAAGTGATTCACCTTCTGATAAGGCATCAAAGCGTGGTAAGTTTAGAATTTTATTATTGTCGAAGACCAGTAGAGGGTCCAGTTTTTGTTTGTGTTTGCGTACTTGAAACCATTTTCATCCAGCAATTTCTTTATTAATTTCACGGGATTGTTTTGGAACTTATAAAAGTAACCAATTTCGTCATGTTTGGCAGCGTTGCTAAATTAAGAGAAAGTGTCAACTGCCACCTTCTAATTTTAACCTACCTCATCCTCATCTTCACGCTATGATTGCCCTTATATTTCCTCGTGGATGATCTTAAGCTCTTCTCCTGTGTCATCATACTCTTTCCCTGACCAAGGTTTGAACCTGAGAGTCTTCGGAGGCGCTATTTCTCTTTCATTATTGGGTTTTCCGCTATTTTGCAACGAGCTCAGTTCTTCCCTTCCAATATGAGGTAAAGCCTTGCTCTCCTTCGTCCTGCAGTTAACCATAGCGATGAGCTCTTCTAACTAAATATCTGCTTCTTTCTCGTTTTATAACATATTCTTTACAGTCAACGCTTATTTAAAGGATAGCAACGGTGAATAGAATCCATAAAGTAAATAAACAATCAGATTCGTTTATAGAACAAGATGTACGGTTGACAAGTCTTCACCTTTTCCCATGACTGAACTTTATATGTACTATCCGAAAAATAATACCAGTCTTTGTCACGTCGAGTATATGCAGTATAATGCCCTCCATGAGAAGTTCCACTGTGTACTGTCATTGCAAATATTTAGTATTCGTATTTTCCTGGATTAAGAATATGTCCTGTCATATCCAGTCGAAAAGGTACCCTGATCCCTGCATTATTTTTGGATCCGTTATTGTTAAATCTTTTTAGGCTCACAATCAATACATTAGGCGGGTCTTTTATATAAAATTTACGGCATGCCTTCTGGGAGTTACAACTCTAACAAATAAAGTAGTTTTGCTTAGTGAAAAGCTATGGAGAAAAGAAATGATCCACAAAACTATTTGATTCTTCTTGCGGAGGATAGACTAAACCTTATTATCCAATCTACTCCTTTGAAATTTAGCCAGAAGGTAGCTCCATCATCTTTTTAGATGTTTTATTAAGTTCTACTGGAATTTCCAAACTAAAATCAACACTCCAGCTTATTTTATCACATCCTAAGCATTCTAATCTGCTGGAAATGAAAAAACCAAAAACTTGTTCTGTTGTTGTATTCTTTTTCTTCTTATTCATATGGTTGACATGTTCTTTTCCTATCCAAAACTTCTATCCATCAATGAGTCCATTAAGAATTACGCCCATCACTTCCTGGGCGTCTTGCTGGTCCATGTTCTTATACACTCCCTTACTACGGCAGACCCAGTTAAATAAGGCTTTAGGAGAAAAATGTTTTTCAGTGTTCTTAAGGTATTTATTAAAGATAAGATTCATTTAACCCACACGATCAAAATCAGCATTCAGGTCAAAGTGAAGTGCAGCGTAGCAAGAATGCAAGAGTTCGGTTGCATAGAGGCATTGTATCATAGAATTGAAAAAGCAGGTATTACCTAAATTTTTAAGGCCAAAGACACATAACTTAACTGACTTTTAAGAATGAATAAAGTTATTTTCGTACTTTACTGGTTTTTATTATTATTACTCTTGCTCTTGAAATTATTTCTTTTCTACTTTTTATGTTATTACTTACTTCTTGCTGTTTTTTTCAACTTTAACCATTTCTAAAACTGGGGTTTTATCACGAAGCTTTAATCCTAATTCCATTATTCGAGTATGCATTTAAATGATTTTTTAGATTTTATTTTTATTTCTTTCATCCTCCTCTAAACTATTTACAATATTTGTGAGTGATGTCTGACAGTGAAAACAATAGACTTCCATTGTATTGATCCTAAACACCAGATTATGTTTCGCCCCATAATGGTGCTGATAGGAACACGCCAATTGTTCTTATCCATGGCATCTAGTCTCTCCACAGCTCAAACATAAATCCAGCTAGCCTATGCTTTGGTGCTTTTTATTATCTGTGCATTTAACAGGGCATTTATTGACATAGTTTGCCACTTTTTCTACTTTGATGTTAAGTATATGTTCACAGACTTTAGACATGTTCAACAATTATTATATTGCACTATTCCAGACTAAAACTCTTTTTCAAATGAATGAATATTATATCAAATACAATACAATAGATAAGCATCAATATACAATAATTAGGCATTTATAATTTAAGCATGCTTTTCAATCAACGATTAATTACCATTTACCACCATGGTTGCCTCTGATTTGCTGGCTTACTCATTATCAACTTTAAATACTTCTCAATTCCTTTGCCGTTTGGATCTGCGAAGGGTGACCCGATAACATCGTCCTCAGTTGAGATGATCTTTAGAATTTATAGACTTCTAACAGCCAATTTATCGCTTTCTTAACCTAAGAGAGTTTCAATTAGTGGATGATGAATCAAATCAATAAATTCATCTTTTTTATAAAGGGAGAGCAACCACAGTCTTGTAGCGTTAATCAAAACTTCTTTGTTACTAATATTCTTGGACTTGGAGATAGCTTATTGCATTGTGGTTAGCATCGAGAGATCCCCGTAGGCGTCTGCAATTTATCGGCCTAGAAATACTTGGCAATTATTCCAGATTTACATTGTTGTGAATTTCTGCTGGTGTAATTACAACATCTTCATTGATGTTTCTTCAATTTTACGCATCAGTTTAAACTGCAAGAAATATAGTCCCTTTTCTAGGTTTATTAGATTCTATGCAGTTATATCAAATAGTTATGAAGGTGCCTAAGTAAAAATAGAATTATACATTGTTTATAAAGGTAAGGATGGGGTTGTTTGTCTGTTTTCCCTTTTGAAGAACTCTTTGAGCTTGCTCTAAAACATATTTGGACGTTTGTTGTATAAGAACGTGATTGTCACCCTCCCAGGTGTGGTTCACATCATTATCGTTAAAGAGCACTCCCATTTTGCTGTAACTTGAATATCCATGCCCGCCAAGCATTTCTCTGCATTCATGAATGCACTCAGATGCATACCAACTTGTCTTAGCTTTTAGTACTGATGAGATTGCGTGCAATTGCTCTATCATCGGGTGTTTAGGGTCCGAAATATTTTTTTGATTTACATCCCACTCAAAGATTGCCTTCATCGATGCAGTATAATACACGATGTTCTGAGCAAAGAGGGGCATCAATCTTCGTTTGGTCAAAGGATAATCAAACAGAAATTTTTATTATTTATCAGTTTTACCCTTGAATTGCCTTCTTTCATGGCAATATCTAATGGCTATAGTTAAAGCCTCAAGCGCCATTCCACAGCAGTTATTACAAATAAAGAATCTGCCTCCTGAAAGGGCAGCTAAATGGAGTCCAAATCTCTTGTCGTCATTTTATACAATTGTATGAAACTGGCCTTGCTCGTTAACTCCTGAAATCCTATCTAACTGATAGTCTTTAGGAATTCTAACTTTATCAAGGATTATAAAGCCATTGTCAATACCATTCAATCCATTTTTTGGTCCGCAGTCTCCGATTAGCACTCCTGGTAGCAATTTATGAGTGCTGGGATCCCTAATTGGAACAACATAAGCATGTACTCCATAACATCTTTATCCGATGTAGAGTTGAGCCCAAATTACAGAATTATTGCAAGTTTGTGCTGCTCCACCAATCCAAAATTTCATGGCTTCCTTTGAAGGAGTGTGAATAATGAATTGCTTGTTTTAGTGGTCATAATGAGCCTCAGTAAGAATTCCCTTCACATTGGATCCATGAGTAAGTTAAGTAAGACCAAAGCAACCTACATCTGCATAGGTAGCAGCTCTCCTTAGTAAAGTCTAATGTTTTTCAGTTCCGAGATGCATTATCGACTTTGTGTACAGGAAAGCGTGAACTCCTGCTCTAACGCATGCTCCAAGATCGTTAAAGACCAATCCATTAGAATACAAAGTTAAAGGGTTTGGGTCTCCTATAGTTTAATCCAAAGTTTTATTGTAGTTATCTTTTGACTTGAAAACGTTAAGAAGGGTTTATTTTCGCACTTAATCTTTGGTATTTTCATTGATATGGTAATGCTTCATCATGTCCTTATTGCGGATTACGTCAAAGGCGAAGCTTCTAAATTCATGGTTGGGTCCAAAAATGAGAGTTTTTAACTATTAAGCGTCCAAAGGGTTGTTCTGTTGTGCTATGAGATTGGGCTTGAGAAGAAGCAAGCGATTCATTTTGTAAATGATAGATTTATCACGTCATAGTTATTGTCAAATTATAAAATCCATTCGCCTGACTATTCTTTCATTTTCTTGGTAAATGGAAGCTTTATTTTAGTATTCGCATACATATTACTAATGTTAATCTAATGTCAACTATTAAATATTTGTGCTATGGGGCAATTCTATATTTTAATTTCTATATGTCCAGCCTGCAACAGTTCTGCATCCCTTCAATAGAAGAACTCTCCTTCAAGCTAACCTAAAACTTTCTTCCCTCCTTCGGAAACAGTAAGCACACCCTCATCCCCCAACTGACTTCTCTCGAGTATAGTTATTCAAGAGTGTCTATACAGGAAATGCTTCCAGAGAATGAAGAGATTGAGGAGAAAAACTAAGACGCTTCGGATTGGAAAATGAGCATTTTAAAAAGCACTGCAGCCAATGCGACCACTCTTTCATCCATCAAAAACGCTGTCAAGGGCTGCATGCGTCATCGATCCATTTCTTAGAGAAAAGTAACAAAAAAAGAAGGGTTCAACAGAAAACTCTCTCTCCATGTCTTTTCTTTTCAGCAAGAAAGCACCTCCAATCGCAATTCTCCCATTCATTGCAACTAAAATCTTAAAAGCTGGAGCGATAAGAGAAGGCTGTCCAAATCCAACCTAAAAAAAGAAAATATTTTTAGTCAAAAGTTTGATGAAGAAGTTATGCCCCTACCCAAACACTTTTCGAATAAAAAATATAGAATTTCAATGGATGAGCCTATTAACAATTTAGGAAAAACTATTCAGATTAAACAGATGACTCTAAAGGAAGATTAGGCAAAGGAAAAGGCTTATCTGAAAAAGATCATCCAAAATAGAGGTTCAGTAATTCATCCGATATAGGAGTTATCGAGATGTCCACCCTTGTGGGTCTCAAGAAAAGGGTTTCGGTTTTGATAATTGCATTTTATTTTTAAAAATCATCTGATATGTGAATTATCAAAATTAAAAAATAATTATATAATAGAAGTATAAACAAGTAAGTCAAATTGTCCTCTATGTTTCACTGATGATTAAAAAATAATAATTAATATTTTACCTATCAGAGATCTCGTAGTTATAAAAACAGGTGAATTGAGCGAATTCTTAAGCTACTTCACTTTTATCAAACGGAATATGCTTTTAGATAAATGTCTGAGAGTGTAGGCTAAGCAAAACAACAGGAAAAAAGTGAGGCAGGCACAGTCAATCGAAAGCGTAATCGGTACCGACTTAAAAACGAGGATATGACATCCATGCGCTATGAATGTTTCTGTTCGAAACAATATTTCAGTTATGGGGCAGTGTGGCAGCATCTCAAGAAAAATCATTACTAATTTCATCGGGCAAACAAGTATTTTTCTGCCACCAACGTCATTGAAACGCAAGATCCAATGTATGGATTTAAAATAAAAAAGATCGTAAGATAGAAGGTGAATTTCTGTTCGCAGATACAGAAGGAATAGGAACAGAGGCAGTTATATATGTCAGCTAAAAAACGATAGTCTCCCTAGTAGAAAAAGGTAAACTCAACATTGATGCACATCCTGCAAATGAAATTAAACTAATCGTTGCTGTAAAATGGCGAGCAAAACAGGAAGATGGTGTTGACTGAACGTAAAATGTCAAAATACAAGCAGATAATATAATTTCTCAAGAAGATAGTACATTCATATGAATAAATCCTTCGAAGACTCAAGATAAAACCAATTGTGGATGAAATCGATAAGCCACTTCTGCCTCCCTATCAGGACAGCCGGGAAGATGAAGATGACGAATAATACCTTCCTGAAAGATGATTAGTTTAACTATAAAGCATATTCATAATTATTTGGACTTTCGTAGCCAAGGATGCTTGGCAATATCTTTTATTTTGATGCGGCCTTCGTTTGTTTTTTTCAGCATTTTTTTGAGGAGGTCCTTCAGTTCGGGAGCATATTGCTAATTGATAGGTATTCTATGTTAACGAGAAGCTACTCCTGACTGAGATATTTATGCAATTCCTCCAATGTCTTAATGCTGAAAGGATGCCTCTTCTCCAACAGCTATAGCAGAGTTATGCCAAGTGACCAAATATCCAATGATCGGCCATCTACCATTCTTTCGTTATCGATTCCAATGATAAGCTCAGGAGCAGCATATCCTTTTGTCCCAATAAATTTGTTGTTAATTCTAATCATTCCATCTGAAGGGACAGTCTAATTTATTGATGCCATACTTATGAAATATTGAAATCAATGATCTTAAGTTGGCCTTGGTCGTTCAACAGCATGTTTTCTGGCTTGATATCTCTATGAATAATATTATTTTAGTGGACTAAATATACTACATTTTACTGTAAGAAAGACCTTCCACCATTTGCGAAAAATATCCTCTAACTTCTTCTCTCCATTACTCATCCTGTATTGTAAATTTATTGGCAGCCACATTAATCAATGACCCCTTTGGACAATACTCTAATACAATAAATATCCTCTCCTTCTCGACGGAGAATATCGCCTCCTTGAATTAAATAATATTAGGGTGTCTTAATTTAAGCAGCAAGTTGATTTAGGCATTGATCATTTTGATTAGTTGTTTCTGCTTAATGAAATACTTTTTCTTGATTTTTTAGAACCACAAGATCTTCATGGCCTCATTCACAATATATTTACGTAGAATTTGTCATCGTTTTTGGCGAGACGCACTGTGCTATGTGCTCCCCGACCCAACAGCACGTTACTAATTATGTATTGATTTATTTCAATGTCTTGATTTAGACGATCGATCTCGTGATGGTAAGCCAATACTTTATGTTCAATATCCGACTACATGTTTTCAATCATATTCTTACTCTCTGTACGGTTTTATTGCAGATTAACTTCGCTATTTTAGAGAGCAGGCCTCGAGAGAGGAGGCAATTTATCAACAGCAGTGATGAGATTGATAGCAAAATAACAATTTAGGATGGAAGGTTGATGACTTTGATATTTTTAAAGATTGGCAAAATCTCTGCCGTTGGATGCTATGTTATTAGAATGATACACTCATTCAACTGTCGACTGAGGTGCATCTATTCAATAATAAGACGATAATTAATAACAAATTAGGCGAATAAGAAAAAGTAAGGCTTAGAATGATTAATCAGTGAATATTCATAACAAAAATGCAATAAGCCCTTTCCAAATGAGCGATCGAAGGATCGAGTTAAAAATGGGAGTACACAGGGTTTGAACCTGGACCTTCGGATTAGGATTCCGACGCTTCGTCTAAAAGCTTTACTCCCTTGCCTATTTAACAATATGAAGACATATTTATGTATGAAACTATCAGGTACTCTCCTAATTGAACTTTACTTGACTGCACATCTGTATCTAGTGCAACAAATATTCCTTTAGTTATCTCCTTTTCCTGAGATGCTCCAAAATTGATGTTTTACTCAATTTTTTACTAGTTAAGAGAGGCATCAAAGAAGTCTCACTTCTTAGGTAATAAAAAAGTGTTCGGCGAAGAACACTCCTAAGCTCATCCATCGGCAATAACTGCAATCTCTTTACACTTTTAGCCAACATCTTGGCATGGACCTTTCCCGGCTCTATCTCACAGATCTCCTTGATATTCTTGCGGCTCAGGTATTTGGTGTTTAACTTCTTCAAATTTTTCGCGAAGATATAGAAAATTTTGGTCCTTTCATCACTTTTCAGCAATTCTTGAATAATGTCATGACTCTTGAGGGATGAGCATATATAGGAAAAAACATTATTGATTAAATTTGATTCTAAATTTTTACGATAAGTTTTTTCACATTTGGGAAGTTGTTTGGATATGGCTTTTTTCGCCTTTGCAGGCAAAGCGGTCGCCTTTATCTATTACTTTTATTAAAGTGAGGCAGGCTCAATCCATTCATCATCTGAACAATTTTCTTCTTTGAGTCTCACTTAGGCAGGCTCTTCACAGTTTTCTTCTTCAGGGTCGTGATCATCAGTTGGGCGTTCGGATGGGTCATTGAACTTTTTGACATAATCTGTATAAAAAGGATAAGTGAGGTTGGGAGGGCTGCAATAGAGCGGTTCACTAAAGGTATAGTCATAGACGTTCGTCATGGAGTTGAAGTAGATGGCAGTATCTTCAAAAGGAGGATAGTAGTTGAGAACTTGGAAAGGATAGATCATGTTAAATTAATAAATATATCATGGAAGAACAGCTGTCTAATTTAACATTGGAAAAATGAAACTTGGCAGTTTTTCTTCTGTTGTCTTACGACTTCTGTTACAATTTAAAATATGATCTCAAACCTTTTTCTTTGTATTTAATTCCAATATCCTTTTTAGAATTTTGGTCAGCTAATTCTTTGGTAAAATATATTGAATCAATATGAGAGAAATCCAAAGATCATGAATTTTGGTCGATTTAAATCGATTTAAACAGTGTATACAATTTTAGGTTGTCTTAATTTTGTCAATATACTCTTCAATTCAGTAACTTCATTTAATTAGAAATCTAAGTAAAATCTTTTTTTCCGTTCAAACGAAGGTATAAATTAAATGTTTCATGAAGTCAAGTTCTTAAAATAGGAGGATGAAGGTAATCTGATTTCAATCGTGCATGTTTGTAATTAATCAGAACTTTGATGATTATATTCTTGATTTTGTTTTATTAACATCAAAATCAATGAATGAAAACTAACAGACAGTTTTTCATAAGTGAATGTTTTTTCTAACAAAATTATCTTCAGATCAGATACATTTTGTTACATTTAAAAAATATGAGCTAAATTTGAATATTTGATAATAATTATCAATAAAAAATTAACGAACTCCTTGGTTTTTATGACAACACATCATCAGGCATATTATTGATCAGATGCAGCGTCATTTTATTTATAGGCTTCATTCATTGCCATCTTTATTTTAATTAAAGTATTGCAGTTAGTTTTGATGGCTTTAATATGGACTCTTCACCACGTAAATAGTTAAATAATTCATAAATTATGTGTATTACACTGATTGAAGATAATTTGCTTAGCAACTAATTTAATATACTTTAAATATTAATCATTAAATATGCTTTTGAAATATCAGAAGGCTCATTGATCTGATCAAATAGAACAAAAAAGCCTACTCTAAATTTGACATGAGATATCACCTGGTTTCAGTGAAAATACGTTTACCTACAATCTCTTAAATCTTTAAGTAATTTTTGGAACCCTAAAGATAGTTATTAGCCTATATCTTTTTATGAATGTCTTTCTTGAGCATATCCCGTTGCAAACTCAGGTAAGTTTTACGGAAGGATTCCGAATATTAGTAATTTTTTGTTGTGGTTCGAAGCATCGATTATTAAGATTATGTCCTTAGCTTACTGTGGCAATTCTTATCAGAGTAGGGCTTAAATGCAGGAGTAGGATTGAGGACAAAACTAATATTAACAATCTTAGCAGTATTGTTTTACGCTGCTTCTTCTCGAACTGGAGAAGGAGTAACACTAACACTCTGCATCTTTTTGCGGATATAATTGACCCTCTTCGGTCTTTATAAAATGGCTTCCCTCTTATCCTATAATTCTTCAAATTCAGTTAGGAATGATCCTCTCTTTGCCACTTTTAAAATCTTTACATAGTTCCCTTTTTTCTACGATGGCATTTCTGGATGGTACTTCTTCTTTTTCCTGGGACTTGGGCAAAATAATTCCTTTATTACTCCTTTTTATAAATCATCTTTTGAGTTTTCGCTGTCTGATTTACCCTCACTGAGTTCATCATCACTGCATTTCAAAATTTCCTTTGTATTCTCACTGGAGATTTCGTCAAGTAAATCACTGAGGATATTTTTGGATCCGAACGAATTTGACAAAGATTCAAAATGTTATGTCTTGAGCTTCTTGCGGTGGGATGAAATTGTAACGGGATGCCCCTTAATAAAAGAGGCTTGAATTTTCTTTACTCTTTATTCTTTTGATTTGATATATAGTTACCTCTATTTTTTCTTTCTCTGTTTAGCCTCCTAAACCCCTTTGAGTAGCAACCAATAATCATGCAGAGCAAAGCAAACTTGCTCCCCAGCCTAGAACCAATTAATTATAGTAAATGGCACATCTTCAAGTTTGTCCTGATTGTAATAGCTTCCATTTGAAGCTTCTAGAGTATAAGCAAAATGAATGCCAATTTATCTCAGCAAAACAGCTCTCGCAGTGGATTGCTTTCCTGGTGCTACTTTGAACACACATGAATAATACCTAAACTGATTATATCTTCTGGATAATAGCTTAGGAAATAACCTACTTTAATAATATTTGGGATTTGTAAGAGGAAACTACGGTCCATAAGTAAAGATATTTTTCTTTACAGTATGCCCATGAAAATCGAGGAAGAAATTGAAATCCTTTTGATAGATGGATTTGCATCGTTGAAGTAAAGCTTTTACTTCATAAATTTAGACGAAAAGGGTACTGTCAGGGTTGATGAACTCACGGTTAAAGTCACGTCCAGATAAACCAGTTCGGTAGTTGCCAATCGCTACGCCGTCTGGGTTTACCATTGGAATGATTTTGAATACAAATTTAGAACGCATTTCCTCAGATTATGGGGTATAGCCGCAAAGCCAAGATATAAACCCTTCCATCATAAAGGAGCCATTGGACTCGCCTGGATGAATTCTTCCAGTTACAAAAATTAATTTTTTGTTCGGATATATTTTATCAGCGTTAAAGCAGTTCTACTATTTAATTGCCTAGCTTGTGATTGTAATGAGGGGAATTTTCAGACCTCCTAAACTAACTAGCATATTGTTGACAGTTAAGATATCTCTATCTTTGTTTTTGCTAATGATTTTATCAAGAAATTGGCCCAATCGAGTGTAAGTATAAGGTGGACAATAAGCTATCTCTAAACAATCGTTCTTATAAGGAGTAGAAATAGTGAAGGAGAGCTTAAAGAACTTGTCTTCAGCTTACATCTTCAGTTTGTTGTGTATTTTAGTTTGATTCTTTGTATAGGTGATATCTTTACCTGCCTGATGCCATCCTTCATCATCGATCTCTAATGATTTACAAGAAAACATGTAGGGCTTCATTCCCCGTAAATAGAGAGTTTTTCCTTTTTGAAAGTTGCATATATTGATTCGATACTCTACTCCAGGACTCAGATTCATTAATTTGAAGTAGTACCATTGCAAATGTCCTCGAGTATTGGCATCAATTCGCATAAAGCAGTCATACTCATACTCCTCTACTTGAAAAACTGCATCCAAATTGCCTGATTCGAACATTGATTCGAATTGTAAGATATCTGGCCGTTTATGAGGGTTTGAACCACAGAATTGACGGTCAGTTAGAATAATATTTTGCTTCCCCAAATATTAATAGGGAAATTATACTCCTAGAATTTTCCAAGCCTAATATGTGCTATTAAAATGAGGGCCGAGGTAGCAGAGGTGTATATCAGGAGGTTTTCTTTGAAAATATACCTTGAGTGTTTAAATTAAAAATTGATCGGGGAAGATGAGAGGAATGGGTTTGGGCAATGCAATTTTAGGTTTCCATCTGCATAATTGATTAAATACCCTGTCAAAATGTCAGGTTGGAGGGAGTATACTTTATTTTTGATTTATTGAGAGGGGTGCAATTTATTCATGATATCATTGGCAATCGCTTTTTCTTCGGGAGAGTCTTCCTTGCATCTAACATTGAGGATGTCTTATCGTTATTATTCGTTGCTGGAGAAGCCATCCTCGATATCACGGCCATTGCTACTCTGCATACTTGGCTTCGATAATTATATCGACTCTGGGTTTACAATAAATAGGTACAAACCGACATAATAACTATGTTTCATCATTTGTTGATATTATGGAAGAGGATAATTTGATTGATTAGGTGTTTATTCCACATTAAAAAAACTCAATTTATCTTTTTAACAAATAAAATATTGTAATAATTAATTATTGTAATCAGGACATGTTTATTCTTTTTGATTTTATAGGAGATTAAAAAGCGTTTAAATTTAATACAAAAATACAGGATAATCTCAATCAAGTATCCGCTGTTATTCATAAATTATATTCACGATTTAAAATTGCATATATTTTTATCACTTCATAAAAACTATATCTCCTCACCAGATACACTCATACACACGAAAGGGTAAAGAGATTCAGTGACGAAAGGAAACTATAGTGGACGACAACAAACCCTTTCGTAATTGTAGAACCACTCAACCACATTACGAGAATGGCACACAGCCAAATGCAAAGTTTATTTTTGACTTAAGCCATTTAGTGACTCATTTACCACGATTCCGTTCTAGGATAAGCAGCCCATCCCTCCCTTTAAATTGTATACCATCGCTTGGTTGTTATGCTTTATCACGAATGTCTCATTTCTTTTACTTTAAGTCACCAAACCAAAGTAAATGGGATAGGGACTATCCTGAATTAACTTAATTCCAATCACTGTCCTTCCTTTTTCTGAGAAGCTTGCTTCAGCAACAATTTGAAAATATTTGGCTCCATTTGACCTTTATCCATCGGAAATGAGCTTGATCCGATTGTTTGTGAAGTCAAACTTATTAAAATTTGGGTGTTCGGGATGGATCTAAAAATTAAACTGCTCGATTAACTTGATCTATATCATTGGTCTTTAGTTGGGCTTGATAATTTTCCTCCCTATATTTGCTCCTCCCCACTTCAATATATTCCCTCTTTTCGCTCCCAAAATTTCCTCTTCATCCATTTGCACTTTTTATGTTTCATCGTTTATTAATATCAATGGCTTTTATGCTTTAAAATGAGAAATATATTTCTCCAATTCTATAATCTTTAAATTTTGTTGCTTAATCTTTTCCTATAATTTAGTATTGATATTTTCAAGCGAGCTAATTCTTTTTTTTAATACAAAATTTTGACACTACAGCTATTCTTATGGAGTAATCTTCGATCCATTGAGATCTAAGGACATCTCTAATTTTTTGGATGCCATCTGAAGGATGTATTTAAGTTCACCCTTATCAGCTTTTTCGTAAAATTAAATATGATCATCTTTGCACGCTATGAGCTCCTTGAAAATCTATGCAACATTTGCAAAACAACTTTGAAATGAATTTGGAAGTTGAGTATGTTAATATGTGTTTGCAAAGTAGATCTCTTTGTTTTCATTCCTAAAAGCCCTAAGTGTGAGCTTATCCTGCTTGAGAAAGAGAAGAATGGTAAAATTGCCAACAGTCTTGAATCCCTGAGAACTTTCGTTTGATTTAGTTTTCATGATTCTATATATTATCCCGTTCTCGATCAACTGTAAAGCTACATTTATAATTTATAAAAATGAGTCCAAAAATATGTGTCGATAAACTTGTATCTGTTATTGCAATGTTTTCCAATCTCTTTAATTATTAATATTCTGATCGGTTCTAGAATTGTATATAAGGTACTAAATCTATGCCTATTTATTATATTGTTTGTTCTAAGTATTTTTATGGAGTCGACTATATCTCTGACTTTCAACGAAAAACTTTAGTTAAGACAATTACTCTCCACTTTGCTCCCGAGGCAATAAACATACTATAGCAGTACTTATGATAGGGATAACAATGAGCTAAAGAAAAATATATTTATTGCTCTCAAATGTGCAAAAAATTAATTAGATTAAAAAACTTGGATTGTTGACACCTCCAGGAAAATAATGAGGGAAAACTCATGCTTGCCTGAAAAAAAAATCGAAAGAATGTCCCCATTCAAAGAGGAACAAAATGGCACAAACATTGATTTGCAAACTGGGTTTAAAAATTTGAGGCAAAAGCTATTTGACCAAGAGAAAGACTCTCAAACTTATTTTGCTCTCATGGGCCTTTTATAATAGTTAAAAAATCTGAATGAAAAAGGATTCATGGGCTTTAGGATGAAGCTGTTTTAATTAAAGGAAAACTACTTATTTCGAGATTGTTTGTTTTAAATTGCCACTCGATGCATAAAACCCTCAGGAGATACAGTAAAAATTGTTAATTTACTCGGAGTAATTATGAGACATGGTCCTGCTGAGGTTTTCGATGATTTAAAAGGAATATCGAATCCGTAGCTTAAATAACAATTTGAAAGGCTGATTTAGTTCATGCTGACGGATTGTGTTCATGTGACAAAGAGGTCAAATCCTCTTAATGAGTTTCTAAGAGTAATGAGCTAATATTTATCATCTGATACCTAAATTTTATCGGCCCTCAACAGTCTTCCTGATAAAATAAAGTTAATCTGTCGTCCCCTCTACTAATAGTTTATTAGATTGAGACAAAAGAACAATAATTAAGTTAAAAGTCGTACCAATATCCCAAGTTTTTCTGGTTACAGTTAATATTTGGATCCGAGATTAAAGCAAGCTACTGATGAAAGTATTTAACAGTTAGTGAAAGATTGTAGTTTATCAAAGCAGCAAAACGATCAGCTTTAGAAACAATTAAGAGATATCAAATAGTGCTTAACAAATTTAAATAGAATTGGATCCTCCGAGGAAGCGTATTCCTAAATTGAGAAATCATTAAATAAATTCGACGAATAAACTGAGCATACTTTGGGTAGGATTTACAAGCAACTGAGGAATTATTTGTAAATGTCAAAATAAAAATAACTCGATACATCTTTCAATTCTACAGACAGAAAAAACTTTTCCTACAGTTTTTACCGATCACCTGATAAAAAATAACCCAATTCCAGTTTTACCTAGGATAAAAATATCAGTCCAAGATATCAGGAAAATGATTAAGATTTGAAAAGCAGACTTTAGCGCACGTAATAATAAATAAAGAGATTGCGTAAAAATAGTAAAAGTCCAAGCGATAAAGAACTGGAGTTAATTGAATAAAACTAACAATTAAAGGCGGAAGTTCATTGCTTGAAGGAAGAATTGAAAGAGAGAATTGAGTAAAACCGATCACTGAAAACACAAGCATCCAGAATGAGCAGCGAGTATAAAAATTATAAGAATACTTCTGTTTCCAGAAGATCTGATGATCCCAAAGAATAATCTGAAAGTTTTATTGAAATGCTGAAAGATAGTAAAGCACAAATAAAGGAAAATGGAGAAATTTAAAGTCTAAGGAAATAAATCAAATTAGAAAAAGAGAAAAATAATAATTTGATTTACCTCATCTAGGACTATTAAAAGAAGCTTCAGCATTATGAGAAGAATGAAAACTCCAAAAGTTATGATGATTTAAAGAAATAAAATACTGAATTGGTAAAACTATTACTGCTAAAGAAAGAAAACAAAAGAACAGAATCCACCGCCTTGAGCTAGCTTTAAAATATCAAGGAAAATAATGCCAAATCAATTCAAAGATACAATGAACTTGAGGATCAAACGTCATCATTGAGAAATTAGCAAAGTACAGTGAAAGCCTAAAATTAAAAATTGAAGATGGAAATAGCCAATATTAATTAAGAGCTAAAGGCATTGAGACAATCAAAAATGAATTTTACTCAATAGCGGTAGAAGATGAAGGACCTCAGCTAAACGTTTAATTCATTAAAAAAAAAATATGGTGATCTGAATTGCGGATACGAAGATCTTTAAAGATAAAATAATTAGCTTAAGGAAAGGCTATTCTCCCCTTCTAATAATTCTTAAAGCAGTACACCTAAGAAATAATAAAAGTTTTTATATTAAAGGAGATAGACAAACAATAAATATAACGAATTATTATAATCAAGCGCAAAAAGGGAAAACGAGTTAAAGAAGCAAATCGATCTTAAATAGGCCCAATTAATGGGATTAAAATCATTGCATAACAACTCCGAATTATCTCTTGCCCCCATGAGAGATAAAGTAACTTACCTATAAAACTCAATTAAACAATTAAACAAAGATCTAAATTGGTGGAAAGCGTAAGCAGCAAAGAAATAACAGTAAACTCTGGAGCTGAAGTCAAAGTTAAATCAGTACTAACAATTCCAAAAATGATTTAGAATGAATTAATTTAATAGAACATGGATGATTTAATATCTTCCATTTAGAGATGTTGTTTCAAAAGACATCTTCTCTGCCTCTGTTTTTAAAAAACAGATGCATCAATGTTCAGTTTTTCTATAAATTTATTATCAGTAAAACAGTGTATTTTTGGATAATATTATGCTAAGAAACGGCAAGCATACAATAGAGGCTCACTGCCTTCCAAAACCCATAAAACCTTTCACTCTAAATTTGTTTAATATCTTATCCAACGGAGTAAGTGACTAATAAAAACCTGAGGATCTTTCTAATGTGGAAGAAAAGGAATTTTTTTAGAGTGAACCAGAAGAACCAGATGAAGATTATATCGAAGAATTCCTTGGAAAGATATAGAGAATTGATAAGGAAGATAAAAAAGAAGAAAAGGCCAAATTTTTAAGCAAAAAAAGTCTAAGATTATAGGACCAGTAAATCATAGAAGTGTCAGAGGAAATCGACCCAGGCTCCAATTTTGAAGAAGGCGAATCAGTCATACTCGAACATATTGACTTTACCTCAGATGATCATGATGCAGAAAATACTCCCAAATGGAAGCCTTAATTTTAATGTTCGTCAAGCTACGATCAAAAAGAGACGTATACCATCAATTGCATTAATCCACTTGCAGGAAAAATAAATGATAATGAAACTCTTTCAAATTAAAGTCCTCGTGATTTAGAAATGGAATCTCTAAAGTTAAATCGGAATCCTTCGAGTTAAAAGATCAATAAGAATTAGCAACATAAACTACCAAATAAGAGCTGCAATGATAGACATATAGAGGATAAATAGGATAGCTAGGGCTATTTCAAGCAGCAGATATAACAACAATAATCCATCAAATTTAAAGACCATAGGAATATTATGAAAAAATGCAACAATGGAGTTCATCTAAATGATGAAATTAATGGCTTTTCAAGAAAGTTTACAAGAAGTCCAACTGCTGAAAGAGACCAAAAACTAGAGATATCTAAATATAGTTCAGGTAAGGATCTCTTTAGCAACTATAGTATCAGAGATGAATTATAGTATAATACTGCATCAATTGTAAGCAAGGGTCAATTAAAAGTCTAGACAGAAAATCATTATTTCCAAACATAAATTAGGGGATATGATCTATAAGCATAAACTTAAAACTTGCATTAATAACTGGAAGTCATGATAACCAAACTGAACAAATCTGAAGATTAAAACCTTAAACTTAAATCAAAATCAAAACATTATATCGATTAAATCAATAGACTTACATAAGATTTATAGTATTATCGGCAACAGATGTAGAATCTAAAAAATAATAATAGAAGGCTTATATAGACACAAAACATGGAAATCGATCTGAAGCAAAGCAAATAAATTAAAAAACAATTCAATGAACAGGCTCAACCTTAAAAATAGGAAGATTTTAACTCTCAAAGACAACCTAAATCATTAAAAAGATCACTGTAAAATAGGGAATACAATAAAATATAGTCAAATGCCTACTCTTCACCAATTTTCGTAAGTAACTTATCTTTAAAAAGTGATGATCTTCAAAGCACATCGAATGCTTACTTTGATAAGCTAAAGTCATAAAATCACTATCACTGCCTCAAAAAGATTTAAGAACTTCAAGAGTATATCTTTGACATTGAGCAAAAAATATCTGGAATCGATATTTAGGTTGAAAAGAAAGTAAAATCTGTTGAGGGAATGATTAAATAGTAAACTATAGCAAAATGCAACTAAAAATCAAAACTTATAATGAAAGGCATGCAGGATTAAATAATAAAATTGCAGTAAAATTTAAGAACCACTTAATAATAAAAGAAAGACCTCGATGAAAGATATATTACCATCGAAAACATACTAAAAGCAAAAGACAAATAAATCATTAGTTTAAATAAAGAAGTGGAGTAAAAGAAAAGAGAGATAGAATTACTTAAACTGTAGGAATATAATCCTGATATACAAATATCCTATTCTTCACCCATATCTCCCAAATCAACAGAAATTTAACAACGTTATTCCAACAAAATTAACGAAAATTATCCAAAGAAAACATACAGACCATAGTCAAACTATCTTTCTTACATATAGATTGGATCACCTAAGGCTGCTTCAGCACGGCATCTTGATAATTGCAGCTCATAACAGTACCTACGTCCAGAGGACATTTCCTTCTATAGACAGGATAGAAAAAACCTTATTAGATTAAATTAAAATAAAATGACATCATCATTTTACAAAACTCCTAACTGCTATACTGAGGCTCGGAAGCTGTCTCCCTTCAGAGAAATCACGTCTCGAGATATGCGGAATAAAAGCCGATCATCGATTAAAAACCAAGATTTTAAGCAAACTCATTAACTGATGAGTATTAACAGTAAAATACAAAAGCTGAGACAGTAGATTAATAAAGAGCTTGACTCCATTCATTGATTATTTAATGATTTATCATTTCTTTTAATTATAGTCTTAAAATCATTTAAACTTCCTTTAATGGTCGGCTATCTTTAAATCGTTAATACTGGCATAGCGTTTTTCCATATAACCGTTCTCATCAAATTACCAGTTTTAATTTCCATAAGCTCGCCACCATTGATGGTTGTCATCATGATATTAATATTCGAATCGAACTGCAATTCTATTCCCTTCGAAACACCATAACTATTTTTTTAATTTATAATCATGCTATTTTGTCCATTTCCTTTTAAGGAAATCTAGTATTTACTATCTACCTTTTAAAAACTAATTGCGATTTCTCCATTAACTATCTTCAGTATAAGCAAGAATGACTTTCTATGGATTCTTTGTGTTCCAAACGTCTTCAGCAGCCTGTACTTTTTGTAAGGCTGTTTACATTGTAAAGGGAGGAATCGGATATCTTTTGTTTTCCATTGATAAATATCTTTAATTAGCATCATATAAATATGATAAATGATTTAAAATCAAAATGCGCAAGCAAAATTGCCAGGCCATCTATTTTAATCTATTATAGCCACCCTGTTATGCTCAAATACAAATTTTTATACAGCATCTCTCACAGTCATACCAATTGATTCTGGAATCCTCTGCGCATTCACATCATATCTTCTTGCATATACAGCATAGACATGAGCAGAGCAGGAGATGGTCCAGATATGATGAGTTGAAAATTGAAGAAAGTTCTTAACAAAATTTAAATAATTTTTCCTATAAGTTTAAATATTATCCAGCTGAGTAGAGTTACAATCTTAAAGTGTAAACCCTTATTTTCCCTCTTTAAGGCAATTAATATCTAGTAATGAAGAAATAGCTTCGGGATCATATTGAGAATTAATAATGAGAACTTTGCCTTAGATCAATGGATAAACGTATTCAATAAAGAGGCATTTATATTATTGGTTTATCATAGCCAAATTGCACAAGGTAAGGGGCGATTTTTCATTAGCATTGGCTACAATAAACAAATTTTTCAAGGATTCTTACATTTTAAAAATGTCTGTTTCAGGGGAGGGGACATTCAAGAAAACTCCAGAGTCAGGAACTGAAAACACTGCAGCTGGATTATCCAGTAAACTTCGAACATAATTTGTCCATAAATATGTGGCAATTCCTCCCGCAGAAGATCCAGTGAGAAGAATTCTTTCTGCAGCAGCTAAATTGTATTTTTCAAGTAAATATTTAAAGTGTGATCTTGTATTATCTGCTCCTCTGAAATATAGCTCAGCATCTTTGTATTTTATTGAAATTTTATTCGACCCTTGATGAAGAGAACCATCGCAGTAGTTGATTAATACTTTTGTCCATGTTGCGAATTTACTCAAATTAGGATCAGTAGACATATACCCACCATTAATGATAAGATCTTCGGGTAACTTTTAGCTGCTTCCTAGATCTGTTTTACTTCTTTGATAGCAATTTTATAGCACCTATTGTAGACTGCCTCCACTGCACGATCCTCCACCGTTAAAAAAAATCAAAAAGTTTTTTTTATCTCCACCCTAGTGAATATGAAGAGCTGGAGGCGATCCGTCGAGGCATTTCGCTTGGGGATCAATATTATGTATCACCTTTTTATATGGTTGTTCATCACATATTGAAATTACGGCGAAAATTATCATGCTTGTCATAAGGGCAGGACTAACATGAAAAATCCTCTTCATTGTTAAATTAATATTTTAAGCAAAATAGGTAATACATATCATAATCAATCATTAAAATGATTCAAACTCTCAAATAGCGACTTCCACATAATGTATGGTCTCCGTTTCTTCTTCCTTTTGTGGATCCCACGCGAATCATCGCAAATAGACTTGCTGGAATTGATGAATCTTCTTTTGTGTGCTAATTGACTAAACTTTGATAGTTGTCGACTGATACTCTTTTAAATTCCTTAAATTAATCAAATTTCATCTCTTAAAAGTGATCTGGCTAACTTTCTTCTTCCTCAGTGTCTTTTGGTTTTACAGATTTGAAATCTAACCCATATGATACTTTAGCTTTCATCTAAAGATCACTAATTTGTTTTCTCAAATCGCAAAAATCTTTGCCTTTGGAGTTGATGGTTAAAACTGGTGTAGAATTCTTGGTATAATGCCGATCCTTTTTGAGTTGAGATTGTTTTAAAAGATTATTTGCCATTTTCTTGCGCATTGGAAGATATAGAACATCGTCTGGGGATGGTTCAGTATTTATATATTAATTTAAACTGATAGTTGCTGCTCCTGGCTCTACTTTTGATTCAACTGTGTCTTATTTTTTGAATTGATCCTGGTGCACGGTCTTGGATAGTTTTTATGTTTTTTTTCTATTTTTTCGGAGCCTTCCTTAGTTTTTTTTGTTCACTTACCATCCATTAACGTCATTGACCATTTTGTCTAGTTTTTCAAAAATAGCGTCTGTATTTTCTTAAAAATCTCCAAATTATTATTAATTCTTAGGGCTAAAATGCTTGGTACTGTTTGATTTTTTGGGCTGTTCTGGTAATGGAATTTCTAAAGGTTAATTGGGATTTATTATAGTGCCTGTCTTGGTTAACTTAAAGAGTTCCTCGATGCAATTTATCTTTTTATCAATCGACTACTACTTTGACTATATCAAACTTTAGGTACCTGCAAAATGTTCTTTTTCTATGATCTTTTTTTAAGAAACTCGTCAAACTTTTTTAAAGTTTAGGAGCTATGATTTGATTTTCCGCGGCGTAACATTGACTTTCTTTAATGGAATTTGTATTATTATAATAGAAAATAGGCTATTTAAATCGCTTCATAAATCAGGTTGTTGTTTTTCCTATTTTTATGGCTATTGGCCTATTAAATTTTCAGTAGTATCTTCAAGGATAGACTCAATAACACTGTCTTCAGATTCAAAAAATAATGAAGGCTACATCCTCCGGGAATCCTGATTGGTTAAACGCCATTTGATATTGAGAATTTCCTCATCTTATTCTTCCTCACTCAAATTAGCTTAAAGCTTAACGTTCTCTTCAGAATCATAAGAATCTTCTTGAGAATACAATTCCTCTTCATCTTAACTTTGCTCCTCCTTCTTGACTTCATGCTCATATTAATGTTTAGCTTCCATTTTGATGTCATCTTCTAGCTTAACGTTATTTCTGAGCTTGTTCTTATATAATCTTTATCTAAATCTTTCATACCAGCCCTTACTAAAGTTAAAATATTATCTTCCTGGTATCTTAAGATCCTCCATAATTTGCTTTGCTTGCTTAAGGATATGCTTTCTTTTCATATCAGGATTATTGCGTATAAATTTCGCAAGTCTTGCTTCCATTTCTGGAAATAATGCCTTCCTACCTCCTTCCTTCTTCTTTAACTCCTTAGTATGGTACCATCTAGTAATGTTTTTGGGGTGAATCCCATGCTATTTAGCCTTACTTCTGATTATTTTGGACAAACAGGCGTTGGTATTTTATAATTACTCTCTGATGGAAGCAGTCAATTTCTTCTTGAAATCAAGTGAGTAGCTACGATATGTTATTGAGCCTTTCCGCTTTCCATAAGCTCCTGGCTACTGCTTCACTTCGATTTTAATTTATCTTAAGTTAATTTTGTCGGCTTCTTTCTTGAGCTTTATATCGATGCGATCGTATTTGTTTTCATTTCTCATAATGATAGCTTGAGTCTGTTCAAAAGGTATTAAAAACGATAAAATGTCTTTAGCCACTTAGACAAGTAAACCTCCAATTTTGTCAGAGATCATTTTGAGACTTTTTTCAATTATCCTAAATTGTTTATATTGATTAAAGCCTATTTTTATATAAATGTAGAGTCAATCAAAAAATATGGATTTTATCTCTCCATATTAAATAATAATAAAGGAAGAATTCTCTTCAGTGATATTTAGGAAAAAGATATAACGATGATTAGTTATATGCTATTTAATAATAAAAAAAACATTTTTATTTGAATTTTCATTGAATTTATTATTACTTTCTTTGAGTTTATTTATATATCAAGGCTGTAAAAATAATATGGAAGATTAGCTCATTACATGAATTTGCATAAAAAATCATTCAATTTACAGAAGATTTCTCTCAATACAAAAGCTACATTATGTTGGTAATCATTTGCTTTGTTAGGCTTAATATGATTTTTCGTTTAGATTGTTTGGAGTTTAGGGCTTATTCTAGAACTTTTTAATATTACGAAAGTATTTGAGAGCAAAGGACAGAAGATGATTCATCCCTCGAAGGGAGTGCAAATGAATGAGCGAATTTATGTTAACCATTTTTAACTATTTTACTGATTAAGACACTTTTTTTCAAAAGACTATTACTCAAATGAGTTGTCTTTAGATTAGAATCACTCATATCATAAAGACTTGAACTTCGGCATTGAGATTTTTTTTATTTTACTTTTGTTTAATAATGATCTGAATTCATCCGATTTTTATCAGTTTTCTTGCATATTTTTACATAACGATCGATAAACTTAACCAAATTATTTAAAAATTATTTATTTCCATATCCAACTTGTTCTTTCTTTAAAAAAATCTCCACCTCTCCAACCAAATTCTGAGGAAACCAAAGATGAAATTATTTGTAGGGCTTTCCCAAATAATGTTTGTCCTCTATCTTGGAGCTCAGTCCATTCTGAGAGTATTGATTTAGAATAATGTGCATTCTCTTGATATCTTCCCGCAATCTGCAATTTTATTGTTTGACTTTTTCAATAGACTTCATTTATTTATCCACAGATTATATTAAATTGAATGCTCCCTTTCTCTCTTTCTTCAAATTTGCAATTTTACTCTTATAATATTCTACTTGCTTTAGTATTAGGTCTTTATCAACCTGAGTTTATGCTATTACGGTCTATAATCTTTGTATTTATTTTTATAACGAACCAGAGTTTACTTTTTATTGAACCAATTTGTACTAACCTCGTTGGATAGTTTCCTTCGTTTGACTCAATTCTGACTAAATCAGTTTTATCTTTTATTACAATTTGATAATCTATTTTTTCAAAACTGCGTTCTACTCTTCTTTCATATTGAGGTTTCTTAGACTTTGAGCGACTCTTTCTTTTAAAGCTATCACCATTTTTGAACCCTGCGGACCTATGCTAATATTCGAGAATGATATATTTTATGAATGCTCAGTGAGAGCATGGCTCTTTTTAATGCCATTGGTTTCAATTTTCGATCGAGATAATTCCTCCATAGACGAATCACTATCTTCATTTTAAAGTATTTGTTGATATTTATCCCTAATAGACTGTATATTCATGTACTTTCTAACGAATATAATGTCACAAAATTATGATTAATGATATTAATCTTATACAGTAAACACAATCAAAGGTCTTAGAGCACGTCACCATAGGGGGTAGTTCCATACATATCAGATTCATATCCTGTTCCCAGTTTGGCCCCGAAGGTTTTTCTTTTCTTCTTTTATGGATTCATCAAATTTCTCTTTTTTATTTGTTGTTTTTTGGAACCAAATTTATCTCCTTTAAAAACTAATCTCTCTGACTCCTTTTATTTTTTTTACTTTTCCTCTATTTCTTGCTTTTCAACAACAAATTTGTCATTTTGCTCAGTAATCTGCAGACATTTTACTTTCCATAGATTTATCATGAATTTGCGAAGGGCTTTTTTGAATTCATCAGGATTATTATAATGGACGCGACTTTCAATGCGAGTGCAACAGCTCATTACGAGCCCTTCTCCAATTTGCAGTTCAATATGGAGTCGAATAACAGTTTTTAACTTTTAGATGAAACTGGATTTTTGAAGACTATTTACAAAGTGAGCAGCAAATACCTTAATGGGTGATGCCAGCTGCAATTCTTCTTTGAGCTTAGTGAAAAAACTTAAATCTATGACTTTACTCCATATGGCTTCCTCGCAATCAGTAAGATAGAGTGTGCAAGGTTTGTTCAATTAATCTTTGATGATTAATAAATATTATTTTCCTTAAAGTTAGTATTTCTTATCTGTATTATTGATAATATCCACTAGCTCCTTGGGAGTGATTTAAACTTAGTTAAGGATCTCGCTCATCAAATGATGTTATCCTCTAAAAATGTATTTAAAGAGTGTGCTTATCAAATTGAACTTATCTCAATATCTACAATCAAATTATAGATAACAACTTATTTCGTTATGAATTTATCAAAATATTCGGTTTAATATATTTAATATATTCTCAGTAATCTCTTATATTTTCCAGTTTAAATCGTATTTTAACTTTAATATTTTATCTTTTGCAAGAAACGGTTTATTCTTTTTTTATTAATTATGTATGGATATTTTTAATAGCACAATTTTAAGTTTTTTGGCAATTTAATGATTGTTGATAACAATCAGCATGCATTCATATTCCCTAATAAAATGCAAATAAAAGAATACCAAGATAATCTATGATTAAAATTTGCTAAAAAATGTATATTGGCAATCAAATTTTACCTTTGATACTTTTATTTCACAATTTGGTATTTTTGTGGTACATCTCATCATTGTCTGTTTTAATTTTCAGCCAATTGGTTTTATCCTGAAAGATTCCTTTTGTGCATCTAAATAACGGTAGTTTTACCTCTGAAGGCAGTTCATCTATTGTGGAGTAAACAAGCCATGCTGTAGGCCGGAAATACACCTATCACTACAGTCATTGATGTGTGATTTGTTGAAAGATGTTGATATTGTTTCCATTTTTCTTCCTTTTGTAATTATTATTAATCCGTTTTTTAATTAGAGAAGAAGAACCAAATATAATAAATAGTGAAATTGATTTTTTATCAATATTATGATGTTATAAGATTGATATGAAGGAACTATCTTCGAGCGATAAAAATAATATGCAATGTCTTCAATTATCGTTTTATTAAAAAACTATTCGCAAAAAGTATACATTTTATAATCTTTAATTGTTGAGCAAATTATTTAAATGGGAAATTGCTGCACTTAAGAAGAGCCAATGGTAACCACGAGAACGACTCGATCTTATTAACTACCAGGATTTAACAGTACTCCTTTTCCTGAGAGAGTTTAACTTTTAAGTAGGTACTTTTAATACGAGAGATAAGGAAAAAAGAAAGTTGCTTGGGACAAACTTGATTCTTTAGATGGTATTGTTAAACTTTTTTATAAGGGATAGGACTATCTTCATGGACTAGGAGAGCGAGTTGCTGCATGGCTACCAAATATTGTGGAATTTCGTACTCACACTGATTGTTATGCCCATTTTACAGATGAAAACGTATATGACCTCTTATATCCTTTCAGAAGTCTCAAAAATTTAAAGATTTTAAAAATTCATCAATTTCCAATGAGTCAAAGAACTATGTCTATGATTGCTTAAAACTTTTCCTCATTATAATCTTTATCTATAGGTAAAATTAGTATTGGAGACTAAGGGGCAGATGCCATTGTTCAGTGGATGAAAAACCTGAAATAATTGGATGTTCATTCCTGCGGGTTGACCAACGAAGGAGTATTGAATATTGCGCGAAACATGAAGAATCTGAAGAAGCTAACAATTTGGGGCAACAAAACATCATAAAACTGTGATTAAGAAATCAAGCAGCTATCACTTCTAAATAAATGGTGATTTGATTAAATAAATATATCCTAAACATTATTTTCTTGATTCAGATTGGGTTAGAAGATGAGAAAAACTGTTTCGCAGATATATACAAAATAATTATCAAGCCAAGCTCATTGCTGAGTAGGCTCTCCCTATTCCTACCCTCCCGGAGTCTCATCTTACTCGTTGATTTAGAAATCAAAGTCTGCGTAGGTGAAACCCTCCAGATGCTCCTTGCTCTGTTTTGTATGCTTTCCTTCTGGAGAATCCATATTGAGATACCAGCTGTTCCATTTTTCAAAACCTCCGCTATTGAGATAAAATTAGTCTTTTTGAGGATCTTCCCTCTCTTGAAAATTAATAGGAGGCTTTATCTTACGATTTTATAAGGCAGTAAAATCAATGTCTTCAAAGAATTTATGCTTTTTTATTTCAGCCGCTCCTTATTTAGAACCTAAGCGTTGCTAGGGATTTCTATTGAAAAGTCCATTGAGCAAAGACTTAGCCTTATCGGAAAGATAATAAGGTAAAGGAACTGATTTTGTTACAATATTTTTGAGCATAACACTCTTATTATTGTTTAGAAAAGGAGGCCTACCAGTTAGCATGTCATAAATTAGAGAACCAAAACTAAACCAATCAGCCGCTTGGGTATAGCCTGTTCCCTTGATAACTTCAGGAGCAATATATTCAGGAGTGCCACAGAGACTATATGTTTTTTGGCTGGAGCTATACATCACTTTTGATAATCCAAAATCTGTAATTTTGATATGTCCTTCAGCATCCAGTAAAATATTTTACGGCTTAAGATCTCGATATATGATGCATTTCTAATGAAGATACTCCAGTGCTAATAATATTTCAGCTGCATAAAATTTTGCTTGTTGTTCATCAAATTTTCTCATTTTCCTCAACAGGTAGAAGAGTTAACCCTGAATAGTGATAAAAATACTCCTTGGAGCAGGTCAACAATTAAAAACAAGCGAGAAGATGTTTGAAAAGCGTAGTGCAGTTTAACAATAAAAGGATGGTTCATGGTCTATAAGATATATCGCTAGGATACAGCCTTTTTCTTCTCTTCCTGAGAGCTGATTTATTTTTTATTCAAAATTTTTAAAGCAAAATACTTGGGAGTCAAATTGATTCTTGATTCTGTGGATCTCATCCGTGAAAGTTTGCTTTTACTGGCTGAAGTTTATTCGTTCTGAATGGTAATTCTTGACTTTTTGCTTTATTTTTAGTCTGATGATTCTTTAAGTTCTTGATTTTAAGACTTGTCGTATATGTTGATTTCTTCTGGAATCTCATTATCTGGTTCTTGGTTTTCAATTAATTCGAGACTCATGATGTCCGTGTTTGAAGTAATAGGCTGAGTGTATTCTCTCTATTTAATGAGATAGACTTTTCCAAACGCTCCTCTTCCTAAGCCTCTTATAAGTTAAAAATCCTGGATTGTCTTTTTGGGAGGTTGGTTGCCTTTAATCTTTTTATTAATTTTTCTCAAACTGAACTCATCAACATTTTGAGTGGAAATTGAAAATTGAGAACGTGCATCATTGTCTCTCCATTCCTAATTTTGATTTTTATTCTCCTTTAATTTTTGACAGATTGAGCAAGCTGCATAATGGAAGACATACCGTAACTTTGATTGATTTCTGTGCATATCTTTAATTATTTACCGACGCCGACCTTATACTTCCGATGGGGGCATTCAATGAGAGCGTTTTATTACTGAACTGCTGCGCATACATTGCCCATTGTTGAATACTAATTTTTAAATTGAGGTATATATCTAAAAATTAATAAATCTGATGATATATCATCGATTACATCATTTTATTTGCCATTATAACACGACCAATTTATCCTACATAAAAGGACTTCGTTCTTACTAAACATTTAATTTAAAACAATTGATCGTATATAACAACTTAAATGAAAATCGTAATTACCCGCGAAGACAATTTTATTAACAATCATTACTGTGTACTAGAATTTAAGGGCAAATTTTAAACCGATGATCTACCTTCAAAAGGATTGGTTCGCCTTGGAACTCTTCAGCAGATAAGTTAAGAGATGTACCGATTGGAGATCGGCATTATGGATTTAGTTGGAAAGGCATCAAAAATGTAAGAAGGTTGGCTGTATACTGAAACAAGATAAGGGCAAGATGCAAACTAGAAAATAGTTATAATCAAAGGAGTAATATCAAAAAAAATACTATTCGATAAGCGACCATGCCCAAACATGTAGCGTTCATAAATTTAACCAAAGATGCTAATGACAAATGCTTTGTTTAAGCAATTGTAAATAAAAGGAGATAAATCCAGTGATAATGCAAATTGATTATCGCCATTATTGATTACTTAAGTCACTATAATAATTGATGAATATGATTGTAGACCTCACGAATCACTTCAGAACAGAACTCAATAAATATTCACAACCGGCTTCGGCTCAGTCGACAGTGGCAATGGTGTCTCCTAACCTTAAATTTTACGCTACATATTCAGAGGATATTCATAAGAAATTGGTTAAAATTAAAGATATTCTTATGGAGACCAGAGAAAATTACTTTTCTAATGCTTCATACAGCTATGAGGCCTTTACTGATCGGCAACGGTCTTAACTAATCGAAACAATCCGTAATAACCTTGTTGAGGTGAACGTGCAAATCAATGAATTAAATGAGGGTTTAAAGAAATAGACTCTTTTCAAAAAGCAGACGTATCTTATTGAACGATTCAGGGAAAGATAGCACACAAAGGCAGTCGTATTGTGTCTTTTTCAATTTTACAAGCAAATTGAAGGCATTTTCAAATAATTTTAGACTTTCAATCTCAAGAGAAAGAAAAAAATAGAATAGTAAATAATTAAACACGTAGAACTATCGCTCTCGATAAATAAAGCGAAAAGATCAAGTTTAAACCTAAATTTTTGGTCAAAGAGGGAAGCTTTTTCACTGATGAAGAGTTAGAGAAAGAGGCAGGGTTGCTGTATGTGGAGAAAGTGTCAAAACAAAAAGAGCTAGAATAAACCAAGATGCAAGCTGAAAGTATTCATAAATTGATGTAAAACATGTCGAACCTTGTCCTCGATCAATAATTAAAAACCTCTTCTTTCCTTTAAATTGGCGAAACTGGTCTTTTCCACATCGACCGCGGCAACAGAAACTTAATATAGGCTAACCATCTAGCAAAAGCTGCGGGCAGATGGTGGTCACTGCTGTTTCTCTCAATGGCAATTAGTCTACTGGTCCTTGATTTTCTGAAATCTTGATTTATGACTGTTTAATGTTATAATTTGAATTATTATAAAATGAAGAGTATTTGCATTAAAAAATAGAAACTAAGAGCCAATATTAGAAATAAAGAAAAGGAAAATTATTTTGAGCAGGTCAGAACCAAAATACTTAATGCAATTTAGGAAAGACGCAAAAGAGAAGAAATTAGTCAATACTAATCGGGACAAGAATAAATCCTTCAAGCAATCGCCTAATATGAAAAAAACAATTAAAAAGATGTCATTAATTTCGATAAGGTTTGCTAATATGTTGCAGAATTTTAGGGAAGCTTTCGCTTTTAATTTGTGAATGAAGTGACGAGGACAATACTAAATAATTTTAGGCAGGATGAGGCAGCTCTTTCGACCTTGTATTTCCTCGCATAAAGAACAAATTTAATTGAACGACTTACCAATATCGATTTAAAACGCCATTTTATGTAGTTAATCTAATAAAATACAGAACATCCAGACAATGGATAAACAGTTTGTCTAATTATCTGTACATTGCTTGAGAAATGGTAGGATAAGCTATTCTTTGATTTTTTACCGGGCTACTATCAAATAATGAGGGAAACACTTGGGTTTTTCAATTAAAAACTTTTAAAATGTATGTCATTAGCCAGCCAATATACGGCAGCTTTACTCCCAAAACCAAAAATAATTTAAGCTATCCTAATTCAATAAATTCATCCCTAAAGAATCAAATAAACTTCACTCCTCCTGATTTGTCACATTTTCAATAGCTATCTTCTTACTTACGAAGACGTCTAATTTTACGATCAATTCATTGAATGGATCTCTTAGCGCTTATAAGGCAATCATTATTCTCATAATTTGAGAAAAAAAGCATTAAAGTTATTATCTATCATCATTGAAAAGGAATCAACAAGTTTGGAAGATGTATAAGCCCTTTCTTAAAATAAAAATCTAATGAAATCTATTGTTGAGATGGCTGTGTATGAAGAAGAATCATGCAAGCAATAATCTTTATTTTTTCTTTGCTCATTACTATATCGAATATCTTTTTCTTATCTCGATAAATTTTTATCCCAGCATGGAATCTTGCAAATGGTTGAAAAGCAGTTAAGTCAAAGTTATCTGGATATATAAGATACTTTTAGAATGCTATGCCTTTTGGCTCAAATTTTCCAATGCAATCCTCGATATATAGTGGAGGCAGAGAAGAGTGGTTTGATAAGCTAAATATACCCGTATTGTAATTCTTAATCGGTGAAAATTGAACAAATGAGCATTGCGATTCTGGACATTTACAATGAATATTGTGAATAGCATTGTATTTGATCTATTTTAATCATACTTATTGCCCTATGATGATTATATTTAAGTGAAAACAATTAAATTTAATTGATTTAAATGATTTAAAAATGCTGCAACTTCTCCTGCTTTGCCCTTGAACGCCCTTATAAAGTCTAGTATTCGCAAGAAATCAATGAAATCATTGATCTTTACTGTAATAATGGAGATATTTACCAATTCAAACTGCCCGATTGCGAACATTATGAAGTAACAATCATGTAAATTAGAAGATAGTAAATGAACAAAAGATTAAATAGTTGAGAAGAGTTGGAGATGTATGGATTATCCTTGATGCTCAACGGACACTTATTGTTAGAAACAACTTAGACCAACTCTATTAATTTGACAATATATAATAAATTGAGCAATGGAATACATAAAAATATCATGTTATCATTGGTAAACATTCATCCAAAAGCAAAAACTTAATTGTTGGAGTTATTTCAAGATACAATACAGTTAAATCCTAAAACAAAGTCATTGTTTTTAAGTCATATTCCTTAATGGAGATCTTATTAGATAATGAGAATCAATCTTTGTTGCACAATACTAATCAATTTCTACCATCTGAGTACAAAATCTAAAAGATCTTCGGAAATTGTTGCATTCTTTCCAATAAATACAACCAAAGAATAGTAATTTAAATTTAGCTTTAAAAAATACATATACATTCATAACCATCAATAATTAACTATCATCGTCTTGATTTTGAACTATCAGATTACTGTCAAATCATTAGTATTTATGAGAATTATTTACTGATGAAATAACATAAATCATGGTATTTACGAGACATTAATGCTTAAAGAACATTAGAAATTAAAGAGTTAGATATTGATACTAATTATTTGGAGTTTATTATCATTGAACATTTCATCGTCGTTCTTACTAATATGGAACTTCACATATATGAATTGATAAAAGGAACTTTAATGAGCAAAATACTAATTGCAAGCCTCTTGGAGGAATCATAAGTTGAATCATGCCTTGAATTATAGCAAATAAATGAGTAAGCAAGATATTGTCTCGTCCTTGATAAACTAAATTCAAAACTCACCAATTTTTATTTGATGGATAAATAAAAGACTGCAATTTACTCGATAAACATTAAAGCTATGATTAATGAAATAGTTTATCAGCCCATTGCATCATCTCTCACATTATTCAAAGAAGATCCAGTTCATGACAATGTAATTAAAACAATTAATTTTCGGACTAAAAAGATTCAAACTCTATAAAAGTACTTAAGTGAAGGCGCTTCTAACAATTCTTACGGAAATACGATTCGCTTCCTTCTAAAGTAACTTTTCCTTTATAAAGTGAGGAAAATATTTTCGTCCTAAATGACGGTATCACTCTTTTTTATAATTTTATCAATAATCATCTCCGAATATCAAGAGTATAATCATCAGCTTTGGTATAAATTTAGAGGGAGCTCATCAAATTATGTTCTAAATTGATTAAGTAATCAAAATATGAGAGTCACATTGAAAACGGTTTACTCATCCTAAATACGATTTACGCGAAATTTAGAAGTAACTAAAGCGTTCAAGGACTTTAAAAAAATAAATAGGGTTATGTTAAGATCCTTTAATCTAATCGAGTTATTAAACTACTCAGGCAGGACAAGAAGAAAAAACTGTTTTAGCTCTCATATGAACTTGCCATTAAAATTAAAGGATTTAAATATGTTGAGATGCTTGAGCTCTCTTCTGTGAAGCACAAATGATAATTTATATTAATTTGTAATATACATATAATTCTATAAATTAGTAGTATAGGAAGATGCTGAAGGATAGTCAAATTGCACAATTGTGCTAAACAAAAGAGTAATTTGATCAAGTATGTGAAATCATGAAGGATAATGTCCCTAAAAGTCCCATTCAGCCAAGTAACTTATTCTAACAGCCAAATCTAACTGAACAAGAAAAGCACCATGGATTTCTTTCCCCATTAAACAGTATATAATCTTTGCAACTCTTTTGGAAATAGAAGTGGCTATACATTGTCAAAAATGAAAACACTGTGATGGGATTTAGCGTCTATAGAAGAGACATCGATCTTGATAAATCCCTTAAATAACCAATTTTACAGCAATGGCATGAAATCATAAAAAGATTAAAATATAGAGAAAAGTATTTAACAGACTATAAACATATTTTTATGGGACCAGGTGCAAATCACAAAGACTGGGGAAAAAACGGATCAAGCCGACTGATGCTTTAGCATATAATTAACACAGTCGGGAAGGGCTATGAGATATTTGTAACTTTTATTAACATTGACAACTTCGCTTCATTGAAATTTATGTTCAAATTAAATCCTACGATCTTGAGTCGAAATGGAAATATCTATACAATAGTGCTATAAATCAAGTCAGCTCTACGTCCTTCTCCAAAGCTTTGATAAACTGAAGTGATTTGAATAGAGTATTAATTTGTTAAATATAACATATCTTATGGACAGAGTTGAACGCATTTTTCCTGAAGGACTTCCCAAAGCAATTGGTCCATATTCTCCTGTAACATCTGTTGGAGATCTTATCTTTGTCTCTGGCCAACTGCCGATTAATCCTAAAACAGGAAACATTGATTCTGAAGATATAGAATGGCAGACTCACCAAGTGATGAAGAATTTAAAGTGCGCGTTGGAAGGAGCCGATTCCTCATTAAGCTTAGTGTCTAAAACAACCATACTTCTGACAAATATCAATAGTTTTCCTAAAGTTAATGACATCTATGGATCATACTTTTAAGCTGGAAAATATCCTGCACGAGCAACCTATGCGGTAGCTGCTCTACCAAAAGCTGCCTCAATATAAATTGAAGCAATAGCAGTAAGAGGATCGATAAACGATAGTTTAAAGAAAAAAATTAAAAGCGAATGATTGACTATAAAAAATGTAAAGATTATTCAAGATACACAAATAAGATTCATTGGACTTGTCAGATAACAATTTACTACAGTTTTTTACCAAATATAATTATATATGGCTACTATTGCGCGAATATTTAAATAGCAGCTTTGCCAAAGTGGATGGTCTGTTGTTCAGTGCTTGTGATTTACAATTAAGATTATTCTTCCAAAAAATTTTTATAAATATGATTATTTTTAAATGCAATATATAATTTAAATATTGAGAGATGAGCTAATCTAAATAGGATTACAAATCATTTTAATGAGGAAGTTTCGTACTATTGTAGAACATGTTTCAAAAATTCATGCTTTAGAGCTTATTTTATAGTCATGCGAGTCTATGAACATTTTTATAAGGTTCGAGTTATGAAGTCTTTGGCCTGATCAGATATTTAGTAATAGTTTGGAAAAGTGAGCTCTGAAAGTTACTTTGAATCTCGCTTTCCTTGAGCCATTTCCTTAATATCCCTTTCAAATGGACAAACCTTAAATAAGAGTTCATATAAAATTGTTCCTATTTCCCACACATCTATTTTTTAATCATATTCTTCTCGTTTAAGTTGTTCAGGGCTCATATAACACGGCGAGCCAACAAAAGAACTTCGTTTTCCTTTGAAATACACCGAGCATCCAAAATCTCCTATTTTGACATAGTCCTGAGTACAGAATTAGATACATCATTAATAAAAATATTTTATGGTTTGATATCCCTGTGAATAATGGATGCTCGATGCATAAATTTGATACCGCTACAAACTTGAAAGATGATTTAGGCTGCTTTTGCTTCTGAAAGCGATTTCTTCTTAATATTTTGTTTTAAATTGCCTCCTGGTAGCAATTCCATGATTAAATACACATGTCCTTCATCTTCAAATAAGCCATATAAATTGGTTAAATGCCTGTGTGATAAAAAAAACTGGATTTTAATCTATCTCAGCAGATCGTTTTATGATTGATGTTCTTTAATTTTTGATTTTTATAAAATTTTTAGGGCGCAAATAAATCCGATATGCCTTTCAACTGCTATATAAGCATCACTGAAAGTTCCACTTCCCATCAACTTAATTATAATAAAATCCTCTATAGAAAGCTTCCTCGTAGTTAAATAATTTTACATAGACAAAGATATATTAGTTTGATTTTTCTACTCTCTTGCGGATAGTTATTGCCTGGAAGAGATCTTGGGTGCTATCTATCGATTAGAATTTATTTTTTAAGCCACTTGATCTCTTTATTTGTTTTTTGCTTTAATAAAAGCTGGAATTTTTGTATTTTTACTTTTGCTGCGAGCAATGTTGTTTGAAGATTGAATTTAAAGTTGATATATTGCTGGAATAGAAAGGAAATTTTCTTTCTGATCATTGTTAAGAATACTTTTCTTTGGACTCTTAAATACTGGTTTCTTTTACCAAGATTTTGTTTTATTTTTGCTTAACTAATGAGACTTGTATGCAAATTGTATCCTTGGAATGCCCTCTATCTTTAATTAATCTGATGATTTTGCTAAGTTATATTTTGAGTTTTTTGGAAACTGTAAACGAGGAATATAGAAAGTAGGCTCTTTGCTTGATACTTTTTATTTATTGCTTGAATGATAATAAACAAAAGGATGAGTGGATCTCCTATCACTATTCAAAAAGATGGATTTCGATTGAAATTTAACTTTATTGTTTAAGAATGAACTTTTTTTAAAAGCATTGACCTCCTGTCCAGTTCCCATCTTAAAGATTTCCCCTTGCCCTTTGCTCGACGACTTTCTACTCACAACTGGCTCACGAGAAGAAAGCGCTTATAAAGGCTTTTTAGAAGGTATCTTATGAAAACTACAGAAATGAGGTGGAGATAAACATTTTTGATCAATAATCAATTCAAAAGGATCGACATTCTCGAGTTTATCTACAGACCTTGATTTTTTCTTGGTCAATTTTATTAAAGGATTCAGGCATCTAATAGTAAATTACTAATTCATGTCAGACTAAATATTATTTAATTTTATAATACCTATTTGCTAAAAACAGAAGGGGTTGGGGTTGGGGTTGGGGTTGGGGTTGGGGTTGGGGTTGGGGTTGGGGTTGGGGTTGGGGTTGGGGGTTGGGGTGGGGGTTGGGGTTGGGGTTG
>Ga0302186_10000334_pt1 | contig 42931 bp, 36 predicted proteins | sample II_Bog_E1_2_FD_198782 | JGI IMG/M metagenome (GOLD analysis project Ga0302186, IMG submission 198782) | Peat permafrost microbial communities from Stordalen Mire near Abisko, Sweden - II_Bog_E1_1 | ecosystem: Environmental > Terrestrial > Soil > Wetlands > Peat | place: Sweden: Abisko... | reverse complement strand
TTGTAATTAAATAATAAGTATAAATAGTTTTGTAATTAAATAATAAGTATAAATAGTTTTGTAATTAAATAATAAGTATAAATAGTTTTGTAATTAAATAATAAGTATAAATAGTTTTGTAATTAAATAATAAGTATAAATAGTTTTGTAATTAAATAATAAGTATAAATAGTTTTGTAATTAAATAATAAGTATAAATAGTTTTGTAATTAAATAATAAGTATAAATAGTTTTGTAATTAAATAATAAGTATAAATAGTTTTGTAATTAAATAATAAGTATAAATAGTTTTGTAATTAAATAATAAGTATAAATAGTTTTGTAATTAAATAATAAGTATAAATAGTTTTGTAATTAAATAATAAGTATAAATAGTTTTGTAATTAAAATAATAAATAAGATTATAAATTAAATAAGATTATAAATTAAATAAGATTATAAATTAAATAAGATTATAAATTAAATAAGATTATAAATTAAATATAAAAATTTAAAGATTTTATTTAAAAAAATGATAAATAAGACTACAAATTAAATATATAGTTTTGTAAATAAACTCTTTAAATTCTTTATATTGAACAATAATAACTTTCATAAATTTATGTTTATTTATAAAATGTTTTCATAATATAAGTGTATAAGAATATAATGATAATAAAACATTCATTACAGGTATTCTTATATTTCATAAACTTATTCTAGTTGTTCATATGTATATATTACGGTTTTCTCTCATGAGTTCTCACTCCATAAAAGTATTTAAACCTTCTTCAGTTTGTGTTAGTAAAATATACCCTCTTATATTTGAAGTATATAAATAAGATAAAATTTCAATATTCTTATATTTAAAAACTTCCTCTAAATAAAATTCATATATAATAACCTCATTATAATGAAATACTCATTTTTTATTAAAATTATTTTTTATAATAAAATCAATTTTAAAATTACTATATGTTTTTTCTATATAAAAAAAATGTTCATTAATTTTTGTTAAATCTCTATAAATACTTAAACTTTGTAAAAATAAAGCTGTTTCTGAATAATCTGTAATTGGCTCGCAAATTAAAATAAAAGTTTTTTCTTCAAAATTTCATAAAGCGATGTTGTTAACAAAAAAAATTTTATTTTTTAGTACCATTTATTTTTTTATAAGTTAATATGAGCATGAACATGAATATGTATTTATGACAATAGTGGTAGAGTGATATGATTTAATGTTAAAATTATAAAATTTAGTGTGAAAAAAAATATTTTATATTTTTTAGTCACCTTATAATATCCTTAAGAGTAAAACTTGAAAAAAAAAATAAAAATTTTTTTTTATTATTTTTTTCAAATTCTCGTTTATGCAAAGCATCTATATCTTTTATACATAATTTTTTATACCTTCAAACTAGTCTATCTAGATAGCCATTATCAGGTTCTGTATTATTTATATAAGGATGCATATTAAAATAAAATCTTAGTGTTGTGTGGGCTCAATCCGCAAAATCAGGATGTGCGTGAAAATAAATAACAGGATACTTGTCACCTTTTAAAAGACTTCTTAAAAGAGGCTCATTAGTATGATTTAAATAAGTAAACGTAACACCTTTATAATAACAAGATTTATAAATACCGTCTCAAGGATTTTCTAATTTCGTGTAAGGTCGATTAGGAATCAAATCTTGACTAACAGAAATAAGTTCATTAATAGTTTGTAGATCTGCTTCTACAAATTCTTTTATAACTAAATAATCACATAATTCATCAAAATATAATGTTGTTCTCGGGAATGTATTTTTAACTAATATTTCTTCTTCTTCCAAGAAATTTATATATATTGCCATTTTCTTATCTGTAATAGTTTGATGTCTTTCGTAGTATTCGTAACCGAACCTCACATAATATAATATTAATAATTTACAGTATTATATTTTAAATTATTTAATACTCAAGAATTTCTTAAAAACATAAAAGTTAAAAAAGAAAAAATATAAAAATAAGAAATTAATAATCAAAAATTTCCACCTATTTTATTATAAAAACGTCCATAAGGTAAAAAAGATGATGTATACATTAATGCAGTTAAAAAAAAACCATAACAAATTAATCATTGAAAAGAAATATCATAATTAATTACATTTCAATCATTTGCTACTTTAAAATAAATAAAATTTAAACATTTATTTAAAAATTTTTCTGAAATAAAAATTTTTAACATAGGCATTTTTGATATTAAAATATATAAATTTATAAAAAATAATAATATTGAATTATAATATTTATAATTATCTAATTCAGATACACCAAATAATGTTACTTGAAAATATAATACTACAAAAAAAAAAATTAAACCAAATATACCTATATAATGATAAGGACAAGCTATAAGTCAAGCCATATAAGGTCTAAAATATCAATGAGGAGCAACCCCATAAAAACGAACATCAGTAATCATTCCAATATCTCCTCACATAAAAATTTCATAACTTAATGCTTCAGGTTCTAAATAAAAAAATTCACCTAAACAACCTAAAACTACTAAAAAATCTAATAATAAACATAATTCATTAACTAAAGCTTCATCTCATCAATTTAATTGTGGTTGAATACCAGTATAAAACGCTTTTGGTTTTCAATCATAATGCATATCAATTCCATGCAATAAACCTAAAAATAATAAATAAAAAGCAATAACATAATGTAAATACATTATTCTTATTATTGTATCTGTATTTAAAAGTTTATCAGTAAAAATTCATCAATAAGGTCTTCCAACAAATAAAAAAACAGTATGTAAAGCATTTGCCGCAATTACTAAAGTAATTTCACTTAAATGAGTTGTACATAAAACTAAACCAGCAAAAATTGTTAATTGTATAATTAAAAAAGCAAAAATGCCTGTTTTTCAAGAAATTTCTTGTTCTAAATCATTTATACCTAAATATATTTTTCTTAGTAAATGACAAAAACTTGAAATAATTATAATATCTACACCTCTTTCATGTATTCAAAAAAAATCATCAATATAATTATTTTCTAAATCCTCCTCTTCTCTACTAAAAGATACTAACATACATTCATTCATTAAGCTAAAAGATAGCATAATACCACTCAAACATTGACAAAAAATAGCAATAAATACTACAAAACCCCATAATGCAGAAATATTATGGAAACTTACTTTTAAGTTTATAAAATATTTTAAAATATAAATAATTTTACTTGAATTAAATATAGACATAGATTTATCTAGTTTAAAAGTCATATACCTTAACTACGAATTGCACGTAGATCGATTGGGTGAAGGCCAATAATTCTGCTATTAAACTATTAAGGCTTATAAAAAGGTGAGCTAATGTTGAGGGTATGAATTGAACACACGACATCTAGATTTTCAGTCTAGCGCTCTACCACTGAGCTACATCAACTAATTTTTTTAAAACTAATTGTTACAAGTCAGTGGATTGGGTGAGGTAAATGAAATAGACTGGAGTCGAACCAGCTCGGATAAAATCCACTAGGTTTACAGCCTAGCACATAACCGTTCTGTCTCTACTTCGTATAAAATGTGTTATTATAAATAAGTATTATTTATATTTAGTGAATTAAATTGAGTATTTAAATAAAATCGAGAAAACAAAAAATTTTTATCAGGAACTCTTTTACATAAACTATAAGGACAAATTAACTTTTGTAATGAAAAAAAATAATCATTCTTTGAAAAAAAAAAAATATTAACTGTAAACGATAATCTAAATAAATAATGATTATAGTGGTTTTTTAAAAGACTTTTAAAAATTAAAAATTTTAATTCATTTTTTAAAAAAAAAAATTTTAACAATAATTGTGTTTTTTTGAATTTTTTTCTTTTTGCTAACATATATATATATATTACTGACCAAAACTATGTAATAATGAATTAACTTGTGAAATTTTACCAAATCGTCTAATATTGGGGGTTTGTTTAATACGCATACCTCTTCTAGTATATTTATTAAAAACTCTAATTGTATTAAAAAAATTAGCTACATACAACCTATCCCAGCGGTTTGAAAAAAAAATTAAATAATTTTGTCTTTTTAACTTAAAAAAACTACAAAAATCTAATGTATACATAAATTTACATCAATGAGAATGTCCAAAATTAAAAGTAAATTTATTACTTTTCTTAAAATAACGTACACGATAAGCTTTACCTCTTCATATGATTCTAAAATAAAATCTAACAAAACTAGCAACAAAATAGTTTTTAAACAACAAATCATTTTTTTTTAATTTTATTAAATTTATAATAAAAAAAACAGTATTATTTATTTCTTTATAAATTATAGTATCTTTTGTTTGTTTTTTAAATTTTATAGTTTTTAACATTCAAGTCATTCCTCAAAAGAAAATTATAATCATTATAAATCATAATATATTTCAATAATTTTTTATAAAAATTAAAAAAAAACATAAGATTATAAAAAATATGTGTAATATTATTATATTTGTTATGCTTCAATATAAATAAAAAAATAAAAAAATATTTATATTTATTAAAAATATTAAAAACAATAAATAATAAAAATAATAATATTAGATAGAATTAAAACGTTTGTAAAATATTCTAAAAAGTTAAATTTACTATACCTAAACAACAATACATATGTCTTTAATTTTTTTCAAAAAGATAAACTCATTTTATAAAATAATAATTATAATAACCTGAATTAATATTAAAATTAATAATTTTACTAATTGTAAAGTTTCGGTTTTTTTTACAAATTCATTTAAAAAAAAGAAAAAAGAAAAAAATTTTTTTATCATAAAAAAAAACTCTTCTGCAACAAATTTATCTAATAAATAGATAAAATTATTTTGAAAAATTTTTTTAAATATATAATTAACAATATATTTTACAAAATAATCTAAGTAGAATCCAGATTTAATAGTTTTTTGTGCATTATATAAAAATTGCATTTAAACATTAGTTAATTATACTTATGTATATATGTTAAAAAAAATCACATAAATTAAAATTATCTTCATCTATATATTCAATTTCTTTTTTTTTTTTATAAAAAAATAAACTAGTCTCAAAGTATAAATTTAATAATATAATATAATTAAAAAACTCAATACAATAAAGATCTATATGATAACTAAACCTAACATAAGTATTTTTTATATGTAAATATTTAATATTATGATTTTTTATAAAAGTATTAAAATCTCTAAAATATATATTTTTCGATTTAAGTTTGTCAATATTAAAAAAAAAAAAAACTTTGTAAAAATATAAATAAAAAAATCATAAATTAAAAGACAATCATTTGTATTTTTTTTCATGAATAAAAGATGTTCAAACCATAGATGTGTCGATACGATGTAACAATGATAGACTTTTTTGTGCCATATATATATATATATTAAACTATCTATCAATTTCACCAAACACTATATCAATAGTTCCTATTAAAGCAGCTAAATCTGCTAAAAAATGACCTTTTGCTAGTTTAGATAAAAATTGTAAATTAAAATAACTTGGTGATCTTATTTTACATTTTTTAGGTTTATTAGTATTATTACTTAATAATATTGTACCAAATTCACCTTTTGGTGATTCAATATAATTAAATATAATATTTTTTTTAATTGTTAAGCCAGTATGTCATTGTAAAAAATGTTCTATTAAATCTTCCATATAAATATAATTTTTTGTATATAAATTTAAATTTTTATTGATTAATTGTTGATAAATTAAATTATCATTAAATTTATTATTATTAAAATAATTTAACACTATATTAGAAATATTTAAACTTTCACCCATTTCAAGCATACGAATTAAGTATCTATCGTAACAATCACCATTAATACCTATAAAACTTTTTATATTAAAATCGTTATAATTTGAGTAATTATTTTTTTTTGATAATCGTAAATCTTTCTTAAAACCCACACTTCTAGCCATAACACCAGTCAAACTTCAATCAGTAATATTTCTTATATTAATTGTTCCAATATTTATTAATCTTTGTTTTCATATTTTGCTATAAGTTAAAACATTATGCATTTCATTTAAAGTTTTATAACAATTTTTTATAAACTTTAACATATCATTTATTAAATTTTTATCAATAACATAATTAAAATTAAAATGTACTCTATGGAAAGCGGCATGCATTCTCGCTCCGCTAACTCTTTCATAAAATTCCATAATATTTTCTCGCTCCTCAAAAGATCAAAAAATACTAGACATACTTCCTATGTCTAAAGCATGACAAGCTATAGCTAACATATGATTTAAAATTCTTGTTAATTCATCAAAAAGTATTCTAACGTAGTTAGTATGTTTTGAAATATTTTGTATATTTAATAATTTTTCTATAGTTAAACAATAGGCGTGTTCTTGAGTCATCATAGATACATAATCTAATCTATCAAAATAAGGTATTGATTTTTCATAATGTTTTTGTTCCATTAATTTTTCAGTACTTCTATGTAAAAGGCCAACATGAATGTCAGTTTTTTCAATAACTTCATTAGATAGTTGTAATATTAAACGTAAAACGCCATGAGCGGCTGGATGTTGAGGACCAAAATTCAAAATTAATTTTTTATTGTTGTTGTTATTATTTACAGAATTTCAATTAAAGAAAAAACTAAAATTCATAAAAAACAATTATTTAATTTAAGATTTATACCTAAAGTTATTTAATTTTAAAAATTTATTTTTAAAAATTATACTTTGATTATTTAATGTAAAATTATACTTTTTTAAGATAATAAAATAATTTGTTAAAAAATCATATTGAATATTATTATTAGTAGACTCATTTCAATATGATTTTTTTTTTAAAAATTTTGGAAAATTTTTTTTTTGCTGCATTCAAAAAGTATTATCTATTCTTATTGTTCGTAAAATTCAAGAATCTATTTTTGAATTAAGATCTAATTTTTTTATATTTATTTTTTTTAAAAAACTTCAAAAATCTGTATCTATTGGTAATTGATAAATTTGTTTATATTGTATTTTTTTTTTTAAAAAATAAAAATATAAATTTATAAAATCTAATCAAAATGAGTATGGTAATTTAAATTTAAAAGTAAAATAATCAATAATTTCAAATAAATATTTATTTTTATTTTTTAAAAAAAATTTTAAAAAATTATTATATCTTCTAGCGTTTAGTTGTTTTTTTGTAAAAAACGTTCAGTGTACTTTACGTGCATCTCTAAATGTAGTTAATTTTTTGTTTTTAAAATCAAAAAAAAATGTTAAATTTTCTCTATCAATCTCGTCAATGTCACTGCCAGAAACATCGTCTTCAAGATCACATAAATCCTCCTCGAGATCATCTTCATCTTCATCTTCTACACTCTCAAAATAATCATCATCAATACTCTCATTATTTATATCAAAATCTGCTTCAGTATCCAAATAATCATCAATATTATTATCCTCATCACATAAATTATTAGATTCGGTAAAATTTTCAAATTCACTATCATTAATAGTATTAAAATTAATATTATTACCGTAATCTACCAATCCAATATTATCGTTAATTATATTTTCATTAATTTCACTATCTTCTGTATAAATGTTAAAAGAACTATAATCAAACTGATTATTATTACTAAAAATATTATTTTCAAAATAAATATCATCTTCTCTTCAATTTTCGTATAAACTATCATTTACATATGTAGAGTTTTCAATTTTCTTATCATTTTTTAAATTATTAATATAATACAGTTTTATATGTATATTCTCTCAATCAGCATATTTAGTAATTTTTTTATTTTTTAAATAATTGTTAGAGTTAAAATAAGAATGGTTGCTATAATATTTTTTTATATAATCAAAGCATGTATCGTCAACATTCATATAACTAGTATAAATATCAGTCACATAATTATCGAATAAATATGCAAATCTATCTATATTAGAAAGATCATCGCCACCTATATCGTCATCTATATCGTCATCATTTAATTTTACATTATTTTTTTTTTTTACCTCATCATCATCTAAGTCTTCATCATCTAAGTCAATATTATTAATAGTTTCAGCTTTAAAGTCTTTATATAAATTTTTAAAATTTATATAATTTTTAGTATCCATTTTAGAAGTTAATATGATATTGTCAATAATATCATCAATATCATTATTGAAGTCATAATTACAGTTTACCTCTAAACTATCTTCATCTAAATTATCATAAATGTTTTCGACAACATTATAATTTATTTTTTTTAAACTAGGATTTTTATTATAAAAATTAAAATCGTCATTAATTAATTGAAAGTTATAATTGTGTCCAGGTTTTTCATTATTTTTTATATCTAGTAGTACTGCATTTAATCTTTCTTTAGTATAATTTTGAAAATATTTAAAATAAGGTGTTAAACGTATTTCATAATCAAGATCATAACTTTCATTTACTAAATAAATATAACGTAATTTAAGATTAATAAATCAAAAAATATTATCATCAATTTGATATTTATTATAATTTAATCAGAAACCACTTTTATTAATAAAAGAATTACTAACATCAAATATTAATAAATTATTTGTATCTTCTAATATTGGTATATTTACAATAATATCTTCTTTAATTTTTTTTTTAGGTATAATATCTTCTTTAATTTTTTTTTTAGGTATAATATCTTCTTTAATTTTTTTTTTAGGTATAATATCTTCTTTAATTTTTTTTTTAAGTATAATATCTTCTTTAATTTTTTTTTTAGGTATAATATCTTCTTTAATTTTTTTTTTAGGTATAATATCTTCGCGATCATAATCTAATTTATCTACAACTTTATATAAACTATCTTCCATTAAATTTAATGCTTTTTTTTTTTTTAATTTTTCAACATCTTTTCAAAATCTAGCTTTTTTTTTTTGTTCTTCAAAATATTCATTAGTATATTCATCAGTTGTTTTTAATTCTTTTTTGTTATCTAAATCTTGAGATATTTTCCATACAACATGTGTAAATTTATCAGCACCTCTTGCATTCGCATAACCTTGTCTTTCATAAAAATTGTCATCTATATCTATACTATATTCATCACGAGAATTTGGATTTAAAACCTCATCAGAATCTTCATCATAACCATCATCAAGATGTTTATCAAAATGATTATATGAGTTTTTATACATATTTTTTACGATGTACATGCTATCATCAACGTCTTCTTCAACTTCTTCAATAACATTCTCCACAATATCACTTCCATCGACATCATTTTCATTCACATCCTCATCTTCATCAACTTCACTAATTTTAATATTATTTATAAGAAAATCTTCATTATTTATTTTATAATCGTCACTAGTATCACTACAGAAATTACTTATAATATTTTCACCCGCATTATCGCTGGACGAATTACTTGAATTATTATCACTACTAGTATCACTAGAGAAATTATCTGTTGTATTGTATTCAGCCTTCAAATATTTATATTTTTTTTTACTACTATTGTGATAATAGCCGTCGTCATCTTCATCAAACTCATCTTTACAATCCTCTAATATATGTACAAGATCTATATCAATTTTACATTTTTTTTTATTTTTACCCATAGAATACTCTACATATTCAATAGAATCAGGATCCTCATCATCACCATCATCATCCATATCTTCAGGAATTGATGCATAGTATTCCTCCTCTCGTATATCTTCTCTTATACTTTCTAGTATTTCGTCAATTATTTCTTCTATTATTTCTTCTTCTTCTGACATATTCTCGATTAACGTAAGATTATTTAATGAAGTATCACCACTATATACTTTTTTTGCCATATTATTAAATAAATAAACACTTCTATTACTAAAGTCTTCTATATTATTGTTATTTTCATCTAAAATTTCTACGTCATCTGTAGAAACAGCTTCATATTCATAAACTGATTGAAATATTAAAGAAAATAATAAAAACCATGTTTGCTTAAAACTAATTAAAGTATAAGTACAATTATCCTTTAAATCTATATTAAATTCTTTTTCAAAACAATTTAATAATTCTATAAACAATCATATAGGTTTAGTAAATCATTTGAGGTTGTTTTCCGAATTATTTTTCGAATTATTTATTATATTTAATTTTTTATTAAAATTTTCTATAAAATTATGTTTTTGGTTTAAAACTAAAAATATACTTTTTATATCTAACAATTCTGTAAAATAGTTAAATTTAAAATATTTTTTTACAAATTTATTATCTAAACTTCAAATATAATTAGTTGAAGGTTTATTTAAAAAAATATTGACATTATCTATAATATCTGTAAAAAAAAATTCTTTATTAAAATGATATAAATTTTTTGATAAATTTTTATTGTTTTTAAAATTTTTGTTAAAAAAAAAACTTTCTTTAATTAAATTTGTGTCATCAGAATTAACACTAATTCTAAAATTATTAGTAATAAGATTTTTTTTCATATTTATAATAAAATTTTCCCAATTTATAATAATTTTTTTAGTTTTAAGAATAATTTTATTAAGTTTAGTGATATTTCTAAATTTAATATTTATTAAATTTTTAGTATGTTTTTTTTTTTTTAAATTATTTATAAAATCAAAATTATTTTTTGTTTCAATAATGATATAATTACTAAAGAAATTTTTAATAAAATTAAAATCTTTTTTAGTAATGTAGTCTTCATCTACTGATATTATACTATTGCAGTCATTATCGATATTATTATTTGGATTAATAAAATTATTTATATCAAGAACACCATTTATTGTTTTTTTATCAACAACTTTCTTGTTAAAAATTGCATCATTATTTATTTGATTTTTAAAATTAATATCTTCCGTTTCAACAACCTCATTTATATCATTAATAATACTCTCATCTAACTCTTCTAATTTGTTATTGCTAAAATCCTCGGTTAATTCAAAATTTAAAAAAATTTCATCGTCATTATCATCATCGTTTATATCACTATCTTCACTAAAATCATGCATATTTGTATAAAAATTTAATAAATGTTTATCCATTGTATTTTTTGTTAAAAATAAAAAATTAAATATAGAAAATTCTTTTATACTTGTATCTACAAAGTTAATATCACTAATTTCAGTATAATCTATTATATTCATAGATACAGTATCAGATATATAATTTTTTATTTTTTTAAAAAAAAGAAAGTTAAAAGTAGTTGTTATATTTTTTACTTTATTTTTAAATGATCATATTTTTTTTACAAATTTAATTTTTTTTTTTAAGTATTCTTGTGTTGTAGTAAAAGATTCATTAAATGTTACATGAAATTTATTATTATTGTAAAATCTATATAAAATTTTATCATCTTTATTCTTTATAATTTTTTTAAAAAAACTTAAAAGATATTTATTAAAAATAAAATTAGAAGTTTTTTTTTCAATTTTTTTTTTTAATAAATTTTGATATAAATTAAAATATGATATTTTTATGCTTCAATTTTTTTTTTTAAAAAATTTAAATTGAACTGTTTTACCTTTAGATCTACCTCTACGAAATCTAAAATCAGTTAAATTACTAAGTCTAAATATATATATTGGTATTAGAAATTTAGAAGATTCCAATTCGTCTTCTAGCATGATTTTATAAAGTCTGAAACCAAAACTATCTTTTTGATTTCAACTATATTCTATGTTTTTATTTATTAAATTGTGTTTACTTATTTTATCTATAGAAATTTTATTCATATTATCTAAATATTCATCTTCATCAGAATTAAGTTCGTAGTCATTAAAATCATTATTATTATCATCTGATTCAGTAATTTTAGTAAATTCAATATTTTCAGCCGATTCAACAATTATATCAGAAATAGTTTCCACTTCATCATTATTGTATACATCTGAATTTTCAGAAACAACACCATCTTCATTGACATCTACAACTTCATCGTATAAATCTGTTTCAATAAAATCTGTAAATTCATTATATTTAAAATTTATAATATTATTATTATTTAAATAAGAAAAATCTAAATTAAAAAAATCTATATCAATATTATCAGAAAAATCCTCAATAAATTCTTTTTTTAGCGCATCTTTATATTCATTTTCAAAATATAAATCAAAACTGCTATTTATATCAGTATTTTCATTATTTTCTTTATTTTGAGCAAAAAAATTACTATCTTCACCATAAATATTTTCACAATCAATTTTATAGTTATAATTAGTATTTTTTTTTTGTCTTAATGAAGTATCATCAAAACTATATTCTAGAAAAAATATGTGTCTTATAAAATTATAATTTTTGTAGTTTTTTATTAACATTTATTTTTTTTTTTTTTTATTAGTTTTTTTTTTTTTTCTTTTTGTTCCTAGTTTCTTTCTACTATCATCTGGTATTGTAATTTTAAAAGGTAATTTAGGTAATTTAGATACATCATAAAGATATCGAGTAAATAAAAAAGGTAAACCAACAGTACCTAGTAATATAATTTTTATTTTACGTGTATTATGTTTTTTTTTTTTTTTTTTTTTTCACCCTGTTATAATATTTTTAGCTAATAATGCTGGATCAATCTTAACAGTACCTTTATTATTAGACGCTAAAAATAATATAAACTTTAAACCATTTACTCATTCTACATATCAGTTTAAAATTCAAAGCCTATTAGTATATTCTGCTATAATTATAGTAGGAAAAATATCTCTACGTTTTTTACCAAACATATCATAAAATTGTTGTAATCTATATGAATTTAAGAGTTTTATTTTTTTATTATTCTTATTATTACTATGCGATCTTTGACCATTAGACGAATACCCTTTTATTTGACGTCAAATTTGTAATAAATATATCATATCATTTAAAACCATAGTCGCTAAGATATATTTTTTATGACTAAAAACGTCAATTTCTGTTTTTGTTTGTTTTAAATTATTTCTTATTTCTGAGTTTGTGTTAATTTTTTTTAACATTTATTTTTTTTTTTTTTTTTTAGAAACATAACTAAATGGTTTTGTAAATTTTAAAAATTCACCACCTTTTAAACCTACGCAATATTTTGAAAATTTTTTAATTGTATAATAATTACCTATGTGGAATTTATACCTAAATGTATGATTAATGTTATTTATTAATAAATTATTTTTAACAAAACCAAAACTTTTATAACCTTGGTCTTCTTCTATTAATTTAAACTCTTCTATATATAAATAAATTTCTTTTTTATTAGTTTTTAAAAATTTTCATGCAGATTTTGCCACCTTATTTTGTTTTTTTTGCAACTCAATTTCAAGGACTTCTTTCAGGTTGTACTGTTTTAGCTCTACCGCCATTAGGGTGATCAACAGGATTCATAGCTACACCCCTTACTTTTATTTTTTTTTTTTTATGAAAACTAAACCCATACTTACCTTCAACTAATTGATTAACTTTAAAATTTTGATTTTCACCAATATATCCCCGACAATTTTTATTTAAAAAAATTTCTTGTGTAGAAGGCAAAATTATTAATATTAATTTTTTTTTACTTTTTTTAATTTGTTTTTTTTTACAAAAAGTTCCAGCGGCTTTTGCAAATGTAATTTTATTATCTTTAAAATTAGTTATATTACAAAAATTAAGATTATATGGCATATTATTTAAATATAAAAATAATCCTTTAAAAAAAGATTTATTAAAATTATTCAGTAAATTTTTATAACTTAAAATAATTTTACCAACATTTAATTTATCTAAACCTGGAATAGTATAATTAATATTAAAGATTGTTTGACAATTTATAAATTTTTTATAAGGTTTAAAATCATAAAAAAAATTTTTAGTAATAAAATTAACGTTATTAAATACTTGACAATTTATAGGTATTAATTTATTTTTATAAAATTTTTTTTTTCTTTTTATTAAATTTTTTTTTATAATATATTTTGTAAATTTTTTATTTTTTAAAAAAAAAAAAATATTATCAAAAATATTAATATTAGTTTTATGCCTAAATGATGGAATTAATTTTTTAAAATTTTTTATTAATAACATTTAATCTTGTAATTCATATTTTTGTTGCAATATTATTTTTGTATTAAATATTAATTGACTCGTTAAAGCTGTGCGTGTTTTTAATAAATTACCTAATAAACAAAATTTTTTTTGACTATACCATACATTTTTATTTTTAAAGTGTACTTTTACTAAACCTCTACCGAATCTTTCACAATGTAATCATTTAAATTTGGACATAAGTGGTCTTTTTCGATCTACCATATATAAAACTGTTTGGTGAAATTTATAAATTTTTCTTCTTGCTTTATTTCTATACATATTATTTATTATATTAAACTTATAAGTTCTTAGCACATTATTAATATATTAAATTTTTTAAAATAATTTGTTGTAATTTTAAAGTTCCAAAAAATAAAGCTTCGGCTGTAGGTGGACAACCTGGAATGTATAGATTTACAGGGATTACTTTATTACAACCTTTTAAAACTGATGTAGCATAATAATAGTATCCACCGTTATTAGCACAACTACCCATAGAAATAACTCATTTAGGTCCGTTTATTTGTTCATAAATTCTACGTAATGCTGGTGCCATTTTTAAAGTAACAGTCCCCGCGATTATAATAAGATCTGCTTGTCTAGGCGAAGCACGAAAAATAACACCAAAACGATCATAATCATATCTGCTTACTGTAGCATGCATCATTTCAACAGCACAACAAGCTAAACCAAATGTTAAAGGATAAAACGAACCATGTCTAGCTCAATTAACTAATGTTATTGTTTTTAATTTTAATAAATTTAATCATTTCAAAAATAATTAATAAAATAACGTTCTAAAATATTAAAGTTTATTACTGTAAGTTACGAAATTTACGTTTAACATGGGTTCTTAAAGTTGGGTTTTGTTTTAAACCATAGACCGATCTTCTCCTTCTTACATGACTTAAAGGTGCAAAATCATAAACTCCTCTAATACATGAATAATTAACTACAGGTAAATCTCTACAACGATTACCATTTATTAATACTTTAGAAAATTTTCGTAAATTATGACCAGAACCTGGAATATGTGCTAATGCTTTTTTTTTTGTTGACAATTTTAATTTTATTACAGGTCTTCTAGCAGAGTTTGGTTTTTTTGGCGTACAAATACGTAAACGTAAAGCTACTCCTTTTTTTTGAGGACCATGATTTAATTTAGGTTTTTTATTTTTTTTAGGTTTTTTATAAAAAGTAAAATAAGCTTGTGTTAATGTTGCCATTTATAAATTAATTTAAATATATATACTATATCAGAGAAAAAAAAGATTGAAAAAAATAATAAAAATATGTAAAAAACTATAAAATAAATTACTTTAAAGTTTATATTAGTTTTTTTATTGTTTTTAATTAATTTAATATCATAATTTATGTTTTTATTATAAAAAATTTGAATATAAAATAACATATTAAAAAAAAAAATAAAAAATATTAATATAATAACAAAAATATTATATTTAAATAATATATTTATTAAAAAATTAAATTTTATAAAAAATAAAATAAATGGAGGTAATCCTGTTAATGATAACAATAGTATAAAATAAATTATTTTATATTTTGAAAATTTATTTATATAAAAATTCAAATAAGGTAGTGAATTATTAATTATATTATTTGATAAATATTTAGTTAAAATAAATTGAATTTGTATTAAAGTAAATAAATAAAAACAAACATACATATTTAAAAAAATTGTCATATTTATTATAAAAAATTTGCATAGTACAACCAACTGCTCCTGTTTTTGTTCAGATATCTCATTTATTACGTTCCATACTTAATTTTTTATTACTTAAAGAATATAAACCTTGTTTATAGAATAAGGTTTGTTTACGAGAATTACCACCTCTACCCAATTTACCGCGAAAAACTAAAGTAATACCTTTTATTTGTAAGTCATGAAAAAAAGGCTCAATATACATATCTAAAATACTAAAAAAAAATAAAAAATATGCTCTATGTTGTTTAAAATGTACATTATCTAATTTTTTTTTTATGTATTTACATATATTTTTAGTATTTTTTAATCATATATTAACCAAAAATAAAAAAGCAACTTCATTAAAATATTTTATTCCAAATTGTTTAAAGCTTAATGATTGTGTTTCTTCTAAAGTAATATTTATTATTTTAGCAGGTAATGAGTGTAGTGAGTTTATATTTTTTTCTTTTAAATTTAAATTATATAAATTTTGTAAATATTTAACATTAAAAAACTGCAAATGAATAAATTTTGTATATTTATAAACATTATTAGGTTTTAAAAAAAATAATAAATAATTTATTTTTTTTTTATCAACTTTAATAATATTTAATTCTTTATTATCTAAATAAATTTTATGTGTATTATCTAAAACTAAAATATTTATTAAATAATAAATTAAAGTAAAATTAATTTTTTGTAACATGTAATTAAATTTAAAAAATTAAATTTAAAAAAATTAATTGATTAAAAAAAAAAATATTAAAAAAAATAAATATTTTTCAATTTAATAAAATTAATTGATCTATTCTATATCTTGGTAAAGTTCCTCTAATTAAAATAGCTAAAACAACAATTAAAATACTTTTTACAAACAATAATTATTATAAAAAAAAAATTACTACCCCAATTAAAATAGCTAAGAAAACGAATGTTTCGATTAGCGCAAAAGCCATTAAAGATGTATTGAAAAGATTTTCGGCTTCTTCAGGATTTCTTGCGGCACCAATATTATAACCAGCGAATAATACCCCTGTTCCGATAGCAGCGCCAGATAATGTAATAGAAATTAAACCTAAAGCTAAGAATTTAGAAGCAGTTATAGCAAGCATGCTAAGCTTGAGACTGCATTAACTTCCTTCTATAAATTTTATGCTTTATATCTATAACAGCATTTTTTTTATCAAAAACTAGATATCTGTATAAAGGTACAAATAATAACATAGTTAGATTTTTTCTTTTTTTTTTACATCTTAATAATATTAATAATTTAACAAAAGTAATACAAAGAAGAATTCGTTTTATACCAGTTATGTATAAAAGATTTACACTAAAGTTTAGTGTTTTTTTTTTTTTAGATTTTTTAGCTTTTTTTTTTTTTTTTTTACGTGTTTTTACGGAAAACATACAATCTAGCATATTAAATTTTCATAAAAGTACTCTATCGATATCTTTAAATGAGTTATATTTATTAAAAAAAAATAAAAAGCTACAATCTTTTGGTATTTTTTTAAATTTTTTTTGTAGCATAAATTTATAATAAAATTGCTTTAATAATTTATACATCTTTAAAAAATTTCCTTTTTGCATAAATTTATTTGTTAATATTATAGAAGGTGTATATTTTAAATTTAAAAAATTATATTTTTTTTTATAACAAATTTTATGTTTGAAATTTTGTCTTGCCTCAGCTAAATCACTAATACTAAATTTATAGTTTATTTTTAAAATAAAATATCTAATTTTTTAATAAAAAATTTAAAATAATTAAATTATTTGTTGCAAAACCACTATATGATATAAATTCTTGAAAATTATTAATTTTTAATTTTTGAATAAAAAAAAAAAAAGTTAAAATTAACAATAAATTTAAATATTTATAATGATTTAAAACATTAAAAATTATACTTTGATTAAAAAAAAAAATCATAAAAAAAAAATTAATATAAATAATGATTACCGAAAATAAAATAACAATTTCTAAATTTAAATATTTATATATTTCTATTTTTAAAAAATGAAATCCAGGTAGATTCATCTTAATAATAAAGCTAAACACTAAAAATAATAATTCTCAATGTATGTCTAAACTATTTAAAACTTGTAATTCTAAAAAATTTGTTGAACCATAATAATAAATAACGTAGAAGATTCCTAATAAAAATAAAATAGATGCAAAAAAATTATTTAATAAATACAATAATAACATATTTTTATACTGTATTAAATAAAGTTTACTTTGTATATTATGCTGTAAAAAAAAAAAATAAAAAATAATTGAATAAAGCTCAATAAATAAAAAAAAATATATATAGGATTTTATAAAAAAAAAAAAAAAAAAAAAAATTAATATATTAAAATTTATAAACATTAAATTAGTTTTTATAAAAAAACTTAAAATTTTTGATATAATTAAATAAATTATTAAATAAGACAATAAACAACTATTTAATAATTTTAGTTTAAAAGTAATAAAAATAAAAATAATAATATTATTAATAAAAATAAAAAAACTATTTTTAAAAATAAATTGTAGTAATTTTTTTGTATAATTAATATTAAAATTTTTTAAATTTTTAAAAATGCTAAAAAATACTAAACTATAACAAACCTCTAAATATAAATATATTACTAAGATGAAAAAATTTCAAAAAATAAATTCTGCACTTAACACTTAATTGTTTTTTTTTTAATAATAATTTAAATTTTTTTTTTTTTAAAGTAATATTTAGCGAATAATTAATTTTTATTAGATGTTTTTTGAACAAATTTATATAATTGATTTTTAAATTTTTAAAAAAAATACTTATTTTATTTTTATATTTGTCACTCTAAAGAATTATAAATTAAATCAAAAATTAAAGTAAAAATTAATAAAAATATAAAAAAAATTAACACCATTATAGATGAAAAATTTAAAATATTAATATTTAAAGCAACTGGAATTAAAATTAAAAACTCTCCGTCATATATTAACAAAAATAACATTATTAGTATAAAATTTATATTATATTGAATTTTTATATTGTTTAAAGACTTAAAACCACATTCGTAAAAATTTAATTTATAATTAAAATTTTTATTACTATAATAATATTTAAAAATAAAAGTTAATATTCAAAAAATAAAAGAAAAAATAATAGCATTTATTATAATATTAAAAACTGTAATACTTACCACTTTATAAAAATTTTATTTTTACCTTTACTGTAACTTTAATAGATGCTATTTTATATAATAAATGAAATTTATGAAATTCTATAATAAAATTATATAATTGTTGTGGGTTTTTCATAAAAAATAATACAGGTATTTTAATATTAGTATAATAAGAGTGTGTATAGTAATTTTTAAACGAAAGTACTTTGTGTTTACCTATATTAAAATGTTTAGGAGCTCGTAAAAAAACCAAACTATGTTTTGTTTGATTTTTATTTAATTTTTTTGTTAAGTTATAACCGCGAATATATAATTGCTTTAAACATCCATTCTTACTAATTTTATACAAATTTTACAATTTTATTTTATTTAAAATAATGTAAGTATTTATGTTAAGTTTTAATTTTAAATAATGTTTTACTAATCTAATAAAAGCGAGAGAATATCTTTTTAATAAAATTAAAGGTTTATTAGGTTTAATTATTGTAACAACTCTAACATAAACACCAACACCAGAACCCATTCTCGCGTTTTTAGATTTCATAGTTAATAAAAAATTTGGTTTAACCATCATTCAATATTTTGTTTTTGTATAAATTTTTTTTCTTTTTTTTCTTTTTTTTCTTTTAAAAAATCGTTTAAAAGTTTTTAAATAAACAAATTCAAATTTAAACTGATTTCTAGAATAAATTCCATTTGTTATGTCATTTGTAATATTATGAATATAAGTTTTATATCTTCTCCGTTTAAATATATGTTTTTTTTTTATTAAAAAGTTTAAATTCAATGTTTACTTATTAGACATGATCTTTGTATTTAAATATTACATCAATCTTCGTACTTGTTTATTAAAAAAAATTTATTAATTTTTTATTATAAATTATTAAATTTGTATTTTTATTAAATTGCAATAAATTTTTTTGCTGAAAAAATGTAGTATTAAATATTTTAAATTTATTAAACATATTGTTTGTTATAATTTTTTTAAAAAAATTATTACTATAAATGTAATAATAATAATTTATTACTTTATCATTAATTATATAGTTAATACTATAATTATTATAAATTATTAAAAAAATAAATGTTATGTTATGTTTTAATAAAAAATAGCTATTAATGCTCAATAAAGTAAACATAAAAAAATAAACTAATAAATAAAAAATAAAATAAAATAAATTTTTAATATTAACCATATTTATATAATTAAAAAAAATACTATATATAACGTTTATTAATAATATAAACATAATAAAATTAATATTGATTGATAAAAATTTATTATTTAACTTAAAAAGTGAAAAAAAAATATTCAAAAAAAAAAAAAATATTATTATTATTAAATATTTAACTAAAACCGTATTCATTATAAAAAAATTATGCTTGGTATAGATAAAATTTAATCTTATTAAAAATATTAATAAAAATATAAATATATAAATAATAACATTATATTTATTTTGATAAAAAAAATATTTGTGCATATAAAAGCAGATAATAAAAGCTATAATAGTTAAAATATATTCAATTGAGTCATTAGTTCAATAATAACCCCATATATTTTGAAATAATGATCAAAAACTACCTAAAATAAACGTTATAATAGCGAGTATTAAAATATTTAATTGTATTAATTTAAAATTATTGAAATTAAATATCACTAAATTATATATTAAAAATATGATTATTAAGTAAAAACATAAAGGATGTATTTTGAAATATCCTGTAAAAAAATCTAATAAAATAAAATTTCATTTAAAAAGGTAAATTATTAAATAAGTAAAACACGTTAAAAATAAATAAAAATAAATAAAATTATAAAAAAAATAATAGGTAAAAAGAAGTACAAAAAAAAAAAATAAATTTAATCAAAAATGATTTAATAATAATAAACTTATATTGATTAAATTAATATTAATTATATTTAATATATTTAATACTTTAAAAAAAAAAAAAAAAGTATACAAATTATACTTTTGTAGAATTTTTTGTTAAATTTTTTAAAATTTTTTTTTTAATCCTACGTCTATATTTATAAACATTTGATCAACTTCTAGTAAAAACTGTATACATAAATATAGGCTTTAATAAATAAAAAAATTTTTTTATTCATAAATAATTTTTATAATTGTAATTTCTACAATAAAAGTAAAAAATTCTCCTAAATCTTCGTTTAAATTTTTTATTTAATAAGTTTATACTAGTACCAAAACTTTTTTTTGATTTTTTAAAAAATTTAATAATTTTTGTTTTTTTTTGATTAATTAATTGACCATTACTAATATTATATAATATATTATTATAAAAAAAACTATAATATTGTAATTTTTTATGCATAAATAATGAAAAATATAATAATTTATATCTATGTTTTTTATATTTATACTTATTAACCCCTCAATATAATTTACTTAAATGAAAATAATTTAATTGTAATTTTTTTTTTAAAACCATTTATAAAAATAATATTAAAAAAGCTAATGCTAACTCTAAACCACTTAAGATTAGTATAATAAAACTAAACCCGAAAATTCAATTAATACTAAAAATTAAACTACTAAATATATATAAATAAAAAATTATTATTACGATGAATTCAGAAATTAATAATAAACTCATAAAATTATCTAAAGTTAAATTAAAGAATATTAAACAAAAAATTACTAAAAACATAAAAAATTTTAATCAAAATAACAACTTTATTTTATTAAAAATGTTTACTTAATTTTTTACAAATATTATCATTATTTAATAATAATATAAATTTACTATTATTATTTATTTTTAAATAATGAAGCTTTTTTTTTTTTAATTTAAATCTTTTTGGTACTGCCAATTATTTAAATTTGAATATCATTTATTATATTATTAAAATTATTAAAATTATTATAATTATTATAATTATAATTAGATAAAAGTTTTCTGGTATCTTGTAAATTTACAAAATTAATTTTATTAAATTCTTTATTTTCTCGTTCTCCTCAAACTAAACCTTTATAAATATTAGAAATAGACTCTATATTATATAATATTTTTAAATTAATTAATACTTTAAAATCAAAAAAAAATGACTGATATGTGATATAATAATTATTTTTTATAATAATATTATCTAAAATATAAAAAAATAAATTATTTAAATTATATTTATTTAATAAAAAAAATAAAAAATTTTGATTTAAATTAATAAAAAAAATATCATTATGTTTTGAATATTTAAAAAAAATATTATTATTGATTATTGAGTAATCTAATCATCATAAAGAGTTATTTGAAAAATTTCTAGTTTTTTTATTCATTTAAATAATATACATGAGAATTATTAATAAAGTAATTAAAGCTACTAAAAAATTTAATAAAATTGATTCATGTTTTTGAACATCTAAAAAATCCATATCTTCAGAACTTTTAGGTATTCCATATAATATAACCAGAAAATGTTTAATAAAAAATATAGCTCCGATAAAATTTACTAAAAATGAAAAAATAAACAAATATAACATATTTGTATTAGTAAATAATGATATTAAATTTCATTCTATTAAAAATTTTGCCGAAAGTGGAAAACCTCCAAATAATAAAATTAAATATCAAATATATTTAACTAATTTAGGCATAAATAAACTTAAACCGTTAATATGTTGTAAACTTCTTACACCATAACGTCTTTGTATAATGTCAACTAGATAAAACATATAAATAGACATTAATCCGTGCAATATAATAAATAAAATACAAGTATGGATAAAAAATGTTTGTTTAAATAATAAAAACAAAAGCATAAATGTCATTTCTTGTATAGTTGCTCAAGCAATTAACTTTTTAATGTCTATAACTGTAGCAAGACCACTACTAGCTGCTATTAAACTAAAAAAAATCATAACTGTAATAAAATAAAAAAGTTGATTATCATTAAAAATATTGAAAAACATAAATAAACAATATAAAGCAGATTTTACTAAAAATCCACTTAAAAATATTGAAAATCCTGTTGGTGCTTCAACATGTACTTTTAATAATCAAAAATGAAAAGGTATTACTGGTATTTTTACACCAAAACCTATCATAAATATTGCTAAAAATAAAATATTTTCTGTTTGAGAAAATTTTAATTTACTTAACATTGTATAATTTAACGTTGAGTAGTTATAATATAAATAACCTAAACAGCATAGAATTAAAAAAGAACCACATAAAGTTCAATAAAATAAAGCTATACCTGCTTTTTCAGTTTTTTTCATATAACCTAACTCAAAAACAAAATAAATTGTTGGTAAGAAGATACATTCAAAAGATAAAAACATTAATAATAAATTAGGTGTACTAACCATAATAATAACAAAAAAATTAAACAATAGAAATATAAGCATATTATTATAACTTTTAAATAAGCTTTTATTACCTAATAAGTCTAAACAGACAAAGCCTGTAATTAAACATAATATGGTAACAGCATCACTCAAAGTTGATGAAAATACAGCATAATATTCTATATGATTTATTCCTACGTTATTACTATAAAATGTAGATTTGATCTCATAGATAGAAGATCCTACAACTTTTTCAAATTTTAAAGATAAATATAATTTCAATGTCATTAAAAAAATTAATAATAATAAAATAAACATATTAAAAAAAAAATATTTTTTGTTAATATAATTATTAACGTTAAAAAAAAAATGCGCTATTAGATTAACTAAAAAAGCAAAAATAATAAGAATTAAAGAAACACCAACAATAGTTGTTGATATATTTATATAAAAATTAATTTCAGGGGAAGTTAAATCGTAATTTGTATGGTTGCTACTTTTTGTTAAAATAATTTTAATTAAGCCCGATAAATATTCTTTAATTGATGTAAAAATGCTATTAAGTAAATTCATTTAATTTTTTTTAATAACTCTGTTCATATTTGAAAAGAGAAATGAAAATAAAAAGAAGAAAAAGAATCATCAGTTATAAGATAATAAAGGTATAATATTATAAAAAACACTAAAAACAGCATAAATAATTAATATGTTAAAATATAATGCAAAATAAAAAATAACTCTAACATTTTGTCTGTTTCTTGAGTATCTGTTTTTGTTAAATATTCTATTTTTTCTAGAATAATTGATAATAATATTTATTAATTTCATTTAAAAATATTATTTTAACTAAATTTTAAAAAAAAATCATTTTTGTTGAAAAATTGTAACTCATAATAATTTATATTTTGTTTCTAAAAAGCAAAAATCAATAATATTTTTACAAGAATATAAAGAAGAAAAACTCGTATTATTTTCATAAAAACTATAATAATTTTTTATTGTATTGTAAAAAATTTCATTATAATTTTTTATTTTTGTTTTTTGTTTTAAAACATATTTAGTTAAATTAAAAAAATATAAAATTTTTAATGGTTGTAACATTTATAATATTATTATTGTTAAAAATAATTGCATTAAGATATTTAATAAAATAAAATAACTAATAAAATTTAAATAAACATTATAGTTAAATTTAAATATTTTAATGTTAAAAATTTTTTTAAATTTTAAAAAAATATGTATATAATTAATATTTTTTATATTAAAATATAAATTGTTTTTTAAAAAAAATAAATTAATAGAATATTTATTTGAAGGTCTAAATATAAAATTATCATATACATTCATAAAAAATTTCATTTATATTAAAAAATACAACGATAAGCTATTCTAAATTTTTTTATTTTTAAAAATTTACTAGTAGGTCCATATAATTCTTTTCCACGAGAATTCATTCTTTTTTTTAATAAAACTAAAGCATTATCAGCAAAATGGTAATATTTACCTTTTTTTGTACCTAAAAAGTGTTTAGTTCTAGTAACGATAGCTCTACTTTTTTTTTTTTTTATTTTATTTAATGAAATTTTTGTATTTCTTACAACAACTCTTAAAAATCTGCCTATTTTTGCATGTTTTCTAGTACTACACCTACGTACTTGTATTACTTTTACTAATAATATTCCACTAGAGTCACTTGGTATAGAAAATGTATTTTTTTGAAACAATTAATTATTTTGAAAAATTCTTATTTTATTTTTATAATTAACTTGATGAATTAAATTTTGTTTTCTTAATAAATTAATTTTTGATTTTTTTTTAAACTCTATATTTTGAATTTTTTTAAAATTAAAATATAATAAGATAAAAAAAAGACTATATAAAGTTATTAAAACGGAAATAAAAATAGTTATTAATATTTGTTTTTCAAAATAACTATTATAAATATAATAAAAATCGTTTATATTAATAGAATAAAAAGAATAAAAATTTTTATATTTTAATAAATTAGTAGAATAAAAATTTAAATTTAATAAAAAAACAACAATTATTGAATAACTGAATGATATTTTTTTTTTTTTTTTATCAAATGAATATAATTGTGAAAATATAGTTATAAAAATTAAAATTATACTTAATTCACACACCATAAATAACATAATTAACCCATCTAAATTATAATAAAATCCTATAGATGAAAATATTAAAAACAATAAAATAAATAAAAAAAATTTTTCTCGAATATTTGATGTAATTAAAAAATAATTTATTAAAAATATAAAAATTAAATTAAAAATTAAATTAAAAAGATCTATATTATTTATTATATTTTTTAAAATCATTTAATTTCATCCATTAAAAAAAAGCAAAACATATGTTACAGCGAAACAATATAAATGAAAATATTCACCCAAATAAAATAAAGCAAAAAAAAAACCACCTAATTCTGTTGTATGTCCAGCAATTAATTCGGATTCAGATTCACCTAAATCATAAGGTATTCTACCTGTTTCAATTAAAAAAACTATAATAACTAAAGGCATTATAGGTAAACATAGAAAAAAACCATTTAAAAAAAAACTTTGTAAATTAACACATTGATAAAAAGAAAAAGATTCAAAAAAAAAAATTAAAAAAATAAATAAAAAATTTAAAAAAATTTCTAAATTAAAACTAATAATTATTATTCTATTAGAAGCTAAAATAGAATATTTATTTTTACTACTTCAACCAACTAAAAATAATAAAAAAGTAAATATTACAGATAATATAGACATAAATAATATATTATATTCAATTTCAAATAAACTTAAATTAGGACCTCAAATTAAATTAATTCAAAATAAATAACAAATAATTAAAACTAAAGCAGGAAAAAGAATATATAAAATTTTATTTAATTTTGTTAAAATATTAATATGTTTCATTAATAATTTTAAAGCATCTGCAATAAATTGTAAACGCCCTTTATATCCAATGTAATTAGGTCCAACTCTTCTTTGTATTAAAGATAAAACCTTACGTTCAATTAAAGTTATTATAGCTATTATAATTGTTAAAATTAAAAAAATAATTATGTTAAAAATAAATATCATATATGTATATAATTATAAATATTTTCTATGTAAATTTTTTCTAGTTTTTTTTTTAGGGGAAATTTTTTTTTTTTTCTTAACTATAACATTAAGATTTCTTAAAACTAAATAATTAGCTTCTGAGTAAAGTCTTGGAATAATTAAAGCATTATTTGTAGTTAATTTTTTATCAAAAAATGATTCAAATAAAACTCCATAAAAAAAAAATACTCCTAACATAGTAACAAAATGACCAGCTGTAGATAAAGATTGTCAACCTAAATACATTAATGGGAAATCGTGTAATCTTCTTGGTAATCCAGAAAATGCAACTCAAAACATAGGTACAAAAGTAACTCATTGTCCTATTGTATAATAAATAATATGTGCGAATGCAAAAAATTTTGAAAATTTACACATAAGTATAGAATAATAATAAAAATAAAAACCAACAAATATAGCTATTATAACTGCCCCTGATAACATTAAGTGAAAATGAGCTACTACATATAAACTATCGTGCATTGATATATTTAAACTAACATGAGATAGTCACATTCCAGTAAAACCTGCTACTAAAAAAAAAAAAATAAAAGAAATAATACCATATAATATTAAATTATTTTTAATCATTCCATTTAATAAAGTATAAGTTCAATTTACTACTTTAATAGTTGCTGGTAAAGAAATCATTATAGTAATTGTACTATATAAAGATCTACTTCTGTGATCTAATCCAATTAAATACATATGATGACCTCATACTAAAAAACCCATATAATTCATAACATATATTGCTCAGATTAAATGATGTTTAGATGCTATTCTTCTAAAAGATATATGTGGTAAAATAGAATTAATAATTCCAAAAGCTGGAATAATTAAAACATAAACTTCTGGGTGTCCAAAAAATCAAAACAAGTGGTGAAAAAATATAGGATCACCACCATATGAGAAATCAAAAAATGATGTTTTTCAGTGACGATCTGCTAATAACATTAACATTGCAGAACCTAATACAGGTGTAATTACAGATAAAGCTCTTAACATTAATAAAATAGTAGTACTGATAAAAGGAACTAAAATTCTTCTTCCTCGAAGACCAACCATTGAAAGAACACGACGAGTTATTAATAAATTAACTATACTTATTGTTGTACTAATACCAGCATAATAAACTCCTAAAATTAACATATCTTGTATACCAAAACCTGTATATTCTACATTAGAAGAAAAAGGTGTTATAAATGTTCAACCAGCGACTGTTTGATTTTGTCCTACACATTTAACTAAAAAACGTTTTTGTCTTTTTGTTTTTAATGCATTTTTTGTTAAAAATCAAAAATTATCAACTGAATTATATAAATCTTTTCAAAATAAAATTTTATAACTGTAGTTTTTGTCATCAATAACGTTTATATTAAATTTTAAATTTTTATATAAACATAATTCATCAATTATTAAATTTCTTGCAATTACGTACTCAACGTGACTATTAAAATCTTTTCTTTTTAAATGTTCTGTAGCATCTTTTATTATTACAGATAATCTATTAAAATCATAATTATTTACAACTTTAGTAACATTAGATAAATATTCATATAATTTAAATTGTTTTAAAAAATTATCAACTTTTGTTAATTCAGAAAAAAATGATGTTTTTAACTCTACTGCTCAAAATTCTAAGCGCATACCACCCATTCTACCAATTAGTATAAAACCGCAAGGTTGAATTCAAAATCCAAAATTATTTAAACGAGGATAAGCTACATCTTTACTACCAACATGATAAGGTAAAAAATAATTAGCAAATCCACCAAAAAAAATAGGAACAACAACAAAAAAAATCATAATTAAAGCGTGTGCTGTAATTACTTGTAAATATTTTAAAGAATCTCCATTAAAGAAAGGACTTCCTGGAGATGACATTTCTAATCTAATACATGTTGCAAAATAAGAACCTAACATAGCAGTTATAAGTGAATAGTAAAAATATTGAATACCTATTTTTTTATGATTTGAAGTATATAATCATTTTTTTACTTTTTGTTTTATTGAAATAAATTCATATTTATACTCTAAATACTCTAAATAATAAAATACTACAAATAAAAATAAAATTTCTAATTTATCTAAAATTTTTTCTACAAAAATTTCCAATTTATTAGAATTATAAAAAATATCAAATTTTGTGTAAACCTTAGTAATAAGTGATAATAGAGCTTTTATAGTTATTAATTGTAAATAAATTAATTTTAATTGAAATTGTAAAATAAGTTTATAAGTTCATAACAATTAAATATATTTTCATAAATTTATATTATTTATATAATATATATATATTGACATAATTTTTAATTTAAAATTATAAATTATAAAATAATCAAAAGATACTAAAGATTTCACAGTTAAAATTAATTCATTAGTTATTATTTTAAAAAATTTTTCATCAAATTGAATAAAAAATCAATAATAAATAATTTCTAAAAATTTTTTAAATAATCATTTAATTCATTGTACTAAACAAAATAAATTTAATACATATAAAATTAATAAATTTTGAACATTATAACCCATTAAATTATAATTAATTTTATTAACTTCTAAACATTTAATTAAAAAAAAAAATCAACTAATAAAAATAAAAATAAAATGTCAATATTTTGCAATTAAACAAAGTATAAAGTATTGTTGTTTTACTCTTAAATTATTTTGTTCAAAACTTAAAATTCATAAATTATTATCTTTATCAAAATTTCAAATTTTTTCCGAAAATATTGAAATTATATAAGCAAATTGATATGTTTCAACAAATAACATATAAAAAACAATTAATGAAATTAACATTAATAATAAAAGATTTTGGTAATAATTTAAAAAATTGTTATTTAATATTAAAAGAAAACTTAAATAAATTGCTAAAGAAAGTAGTATTAAATTTTTATAAGACACTTTTAATTGTATTAAAAGTTCTTGATTTAAAGATGCGTAATCAAACATGTATAAAGGTTCTTGACTACTATTTAAAAAATAATAAAAAAATAAAAAAAATAAAAAACCTTCAATTAATCAAAATACTAATCCTGTTCTTTTTCAAAATCTTTGAATAGCAGAAGTAAATTTACCATATTTATATTTAACTAAAAAATTATTAAAGGTACTTATTAATAAATAAAAAACAATCAATAATATAAATCAAACAGTAATTTGTTTTGTTAATTCAATTTGAATATAAAATAAAGAAATAAAGAAATAAAGAAAAGCAATAGCAAAAGCAAGCAATATTCATTTTATATTATATATAATTATATTTAAAATTTTATTAATATAATTTATTAAATTTTTAATATAAAAGCTTTGTTTAAAAAAAAAAAAAATATTAGTAAATTTTTGCATAAATATATTAAAAACATGTAAATAGCTATATTGTTTATAACTGATTCTATTTAAAAAATAAATAAACTCTTCATGTTCAATATATTCAAAAAAAACTCAACTTCATAAATTAGCACGATAAAAAGAGAAACTTGAAGATACTGCAAATAATTTTCAAATAGAGTTTTTACTGTTTTTATTATAAGTACATAAAATTTTTATTAAATTCATTTAATTTATATTATTTTTTTATAAATATTTTTATTAAAACTAGGTTGTCAGTAGAAATAATTTAAATTTTTTCTATTTATACAAAATAAATTTTTTAACAAATAGTAACTAAATTTTTTTGTTATAATAAACATACGAGAAAAACTGGACTTGAACCAATAACAACAGTTTTGAAGACTGTAGTTTTACATTAAAACTATTTCCCCTTTTATATGTTTAATATAAATATTTAATTATAATATTAAAAAATTTACTGTTATTTGTAAATCTATTAGTATGTTTATAATTAAATAATATTATATTTTTTAAAGATAATTCGGAATTATTAATCAATAATAAATTTAAAGTGTAAGCTATATTCAGCATAACAATGTATTTCATTAATTAACCAAAAAAAAAATTTGTATTATAGTAAAGTATTACATTATTATAAAATCAATATAATTTATTTATTACAATATTTAAATTAGAGTCAAATAAATAAAAATGAGTTAACATAATTCTTCCAAATATAAAATAAATCAATACGAACCCAGTTATACTTACTATTAATTTACGTTTTTCTATAAAAAAATAATTTTTTCTTCAATTTCATAATAATAAAATATAAATTAATACTATATAAAAAGAATAGTAAATTTTTATTAAATAAGATTGTGTAAAAATAATATTTGTTAAAAAATTATAATTATTTACATGTGTTTCTGGTGTATAATAGTAAAATAAATAATTTTTTAAAATAAAAAATTTTACAATTATATAAAAAAGTATAGAAAATAAATAAAGTGTAAAAAAAGCTATTGTTTTCGCATAAGAAAAATTATTTAAATAATTTTTATTATTATTAGTGTTATTTTGTAATAATAAAATTCAAGTATCAAGAAATCCTTTTCGAAAATCAAAACAACTATAATATATTAATTTAAAAATATAAATTATACTACACAACATTCCAATAATTAAAAACCCATAAGATAATATATTAAATGAATTAACAATTAAATAATTTAAAAATAGATATTTATATAAATATCCAAAAGTAAAAGGTAAACCACCTAGGTTAATACCGGCAGTGATAAGACAAATACAATCGAATGTTTGGTGAGAACAAGCACCCATTAAACGCATATCTTGTGTACCATTATATTTAATAAGAGATCCTGCACAAAAAAAAGTTAATGCTTTAAATAAACCATGTAAATATAAATAAACTATTGTTATTACAAAATTATTTAAAGCTATTGAAGCAAATAAAAAACCACAATGACTTATTGTCGAATAAGCTAATAATTTTTTCATATCTGATTGAGCTGATGCTACAACACCACCATAACAAGCTGTTATACTTCCTATAAAAAATATAACTGGCATCATGTCAGAATAAACAAATAAAGTTTGAAATTTTAATAATAAAAAAATTCCAGCTGAAACTAAAGTAGCCGAATGAATCAACGCTGACGCTGGTACAGGTGCTTCCATAGAGTCAGGTAGTCATAAATGTCCGATTATTTGAGCTGATTTTATCGAAGCACTTAATAATAAACAAATACAACTAAGAGTTAAATTATAATTATTATTATTAGGGTTAAATGAAATATATGTTAATAGAATATCGATGTTATCTATTTTGTATGTATTTCAAAGTATACAAAAAGATATCATTAAAAAAATATCACTAATTTTATTAAAAATAAATGCTTTAAAACTACAACTTAATGTTGTAAGTTTAAATTTTCAAAAATTAATTAATAAAAATGAGGTCAAACCTATAAGTTCTCACCCAATAATTAGTGTAAAAAAATTATTACTAATAACTAAAAAAATCATTGAAATAATAAATCAATTTATTAATAAAATAAATTCTTCGCCTCTTTCTTCAAATTTAAAATAATTGAAGATATATATATTAGTAGCAGATCCAATAACAATGACTAGTAAAACAAATAAAAAACTTAATGAATTTAGTTTAAAAACTAACTCATAATTTATATTAGCCCAGTTATTAGAATTTAATTTAATATTTATGGCCTCAATACCATATTTTACAATAAAAAAATTTCAAAATAAACAAGAAATTAATAAAAAAAAAAAATTATTAATAATTAAACAGGTTTGTAAACCTTTATAAGTTAGATATTTTCTACTTAAAGTTGCAATAAGTAAAACAGTTGAGTAAAAGGAAACTACGTTTAGCATTGTTAGATTTATTGAATTCAATTAATTTTTTTTATAAATAAAAAATTTTTCATATTTTCCTAAAAATTTAGTAGAATATAAAAAAAAAAATAATCAAGAAGATATACCAATATAAATAATAATTTGTACTAATAATAAAAATAATAAATGTAAAAAATAATAAAAATAAAAAATAATAAATAATATAGTATTTATAATTAATAAATTAGTATTTTTTTCTGAAAAATTATAATTAAATAATGAATTATTAACAAAAATATTATTAGAAAAATAACTATTTATCATAAAAATTTCATTATTTAAAAAAATTCATTCCAATAATTCAAATATAGCTAAAAAAATAAATAAAAATCTAATATTTTGAATAAGAAATCTAATAAAAATAATAGTTACTGAAATTATATCAAAAAATAATTCTTTTATTAAATTATTAGAAATAGAAGATCCTTTAACATAAACAAAATAAGAAATACCAAAATCAATTAATAAATTTAATGGTATTGTTAAAATTAAAACTGAAATTAAAATTAAACTTCCGAAAATTCAAATAAAAATAGAACTGTGGAAAATAATTGATATAATTGATATAAAAATAAAAGAAAATAATGTTAAAATAAAAAAAATAGTAAAAAAAAAAAAATCATCAATAGATCCTATTTCTTTTTCATTTTCATTTAAAATAAATAATTTTACTAAATTATTTGAAACTATTAATTGTTTAATATAATTTTCTAAATATGTTAAAAAAAAAATAGTATATATTATAAAAAATAAAAAATTAATTTTAAATAATTTATTAAAAAATCAAAATAATGTAAAATAATTTATAATATTAATTTTATTATTTCAATTATTATAAAATAACCCAAAATTGTAATTTATAATAAAATCATAATAGATATCTACATAATTATATAAATATAAATATAAAAAAGAATTTAATTCTCATGAAAAATAAGGAGATTTTATAATTGTTAATAATAAAGATAAATCTAAAGTTTTTCGTAAATAAATAACTTGTAATTCTCAACAAAAAATAGATAATTTTCTAAAATTACAAAAAGAATAGTTTTTAAAGTAAATAATATCTTTAAAGTTTAAAATAAAGTTGTCTATAGTATTTAATCACATATAATTATATTTAAAAAAAAATATAATTTAATTTTTAAATTTAGTTAATAAAATACTTTTATTTTTTAAAAAAGTATTAGATCTGTACATTCTAGGTAATCCTTTGGTTTGTCATCATAGTAAGAAATGATTATAATTTAAAGCACAAACCCTTATAGGCATGTGATGATGATATCTTCCACAAATTTCTGCACATTGACCATAATAAAAACCAATATTATCTATATATAAACTATGGTGTGTTGATCTACCAGGAACACAATCAATTTTTAAACCTAATCCAGGAACAAATCATGAATGAACTACATCATAAGAACCTGTAATTAAAGTTATATTAATATGAGCTGGTAATACTAATGTTCTTTTTGTTCTTAATAATCTTTTTGCTAATGTTGATGGAATTAATTCACTTTTATGTTTATTAGTTTTAAAACTATTATATAAATTATATTTATAAACGTTATTATTAGCTATAAAATTTTCAACATAATTATAAGTTTTATTATTATATTTATTATTTTTTAAAAAGAAATAAGATCTTAATTTTTTATATTTTTTTTGTCTAAAACCTCAAAATTGTTCAGGGTGAGAAACTTTTGAAGTAAGATTTTTATTATTAATTTTATAAGTAAAAAATATATTTTTTTCTAAATTATTATTATTTTTTAAATTAATTAAATTATGTTTATTTAAAGTACCCTTAATTATTTTTATTGGAAAATTATGTTGTTTAATTCTCATAGTTTCATCCGCATCTTCAATTGTTATAATTTGATTTAATTCATAATTAGATTTATTATTATTATTGTTAAAGATATTATTAATATTATTTTTTTTTATTAAAAAATTATAATTTGATCGTTTAAAATCTCCATAATTTAAAATATTACTGTTTACATTAATTACATCAAACATTTCTTTATTTTCTATTTTTGTTGTAATAAGGTATGAAGATAATTTATGATTTAAGGATATTTTATTGTAATTAAATGCATAATTTTTTTGTTTTTTTAAAAAAATTTGATAAGTATTTGAATAAATATTAGTATTTGGTAATTTAAAATTTAAATTTTCATTAGTAAATTGAGAATTTAAAATTAAATTTTTTAAATAATTTTTAGTTATTTTATTTTTTTGAAAACTTTTTTGAAATAATTGTTTAAATTCATATTCATGAATATAAGAAATAGTAGAATTTTGATAATTGAAAAATAATTTATTAAAACCAGTAGTTTTAAATCAATTATTATTTCCTACATTAATATAAACATTTGATAGTCTATAATTTGTATCAGAGTTATATTTATAAACTCAATATCATTGTTTTCCTTGAATTCTTATAGTAAATAAAGATGATTCATTTTGTCACTCTATCATTCTTAAAATAAAATTTGAATTTATTAAAATATTTCCACATCAACTTAAAGGTATTAAAGCTACTAAAAAATCCCCCCACTTTCCATGACTACGTAGTGAGGTATTTACACTAATATTAAAATTTTCAGTTTTATTAATTCAGGTTCTTAATATAACTAAAAAATATAAAGATCATAATAGAGCAAACCAAAATCATCATCAGTACTGTCATTGAGACAAATGTAAATGTATATTATTTTTGTGTGAACTGAATCCCACGTTAAAATTTCTGTGAAGAGAGTAATCTACAAAGATATTACCCCACATATATAATAATTAAAATATTTATTTAAATTATTATTAAATTTTTAATTAACTAAATTAAATAATTAAAAATATACTTCGCCCTTGCGGATATTATTTCTAATTTTTTAAAGTATTCATTTTAATAAAAATATTCTATTTTTTATTTATTAAAAAAAAAAATTAAATAATTCCCTTTTTTGGTTATAATATTAGGCGTAACTAAATAACATGCATTTATAATACAATTATTCATAATTGGCCTATCGTCTCCGGTCCTCTCGTACTGAGATTACTATAATTTTTTTTTTTTTTTGTACAGTAGATAGGGACCAAACTGTCTCACAACGTTTTGAACCCAGCTCACGTACCATTTTATTTGACGAACAGTCAAACCCTTTGCAGCGTATGCTCCACAAGGATATGATGAGCCGACATCGAGGTGCCAAACGATTTCTTCAATAGGAGCTCTCAAAAATCATTAGCCTGTTATCCCTAGCGTACCTTTTATTCGTTGATCGATTTTTTTAGCAAAATAAAAATTCGGTTCATTATGACTGGATTACTCCCTTAAATTACTTGTTTGTAATTTAATCAAACTTATTTTGATCATTCTTCTTTTTCTGTATAAAACTTAAAATAAATTTCATATTCACCTCCGGTACTTTTTAGGAGGCTGCCGCCCCAGCTAAACTATCTTTCTAAAAAAAAATAATACCATAAGTTATTGTTAACTAATAAAACAATAAAGTAGTTTTTCATTTACAAAATTTTTCCTACATATCTAAATTATTATCATATTTTGTTAAATTTTAGATAATAGTAAAGGTGCATAGGGTCTCTCCGTCTAGCTGTACATTAACGCATCTTCACGTCTAATTCAATTTCATAAAATCAATACTAGAGACAGTAGGGCAGTCGTTACACCATTCGTGCAGGACGGAACTTACCCGTCAAGGGATTTTGCTACCTTAGGACCGTTAGGATTACGGCCGCCGTTTATTGGGGCTTATTTATAAATAAAACATTTATAATTTTCACCTAACAACACCGGGCAGATGTCAGACTTTATACATCATATTTCTATTTAGCAAAGTCTTATGTTTTTGTTAAACAGTCGCTACCCTTATTTATATATACTATTAAGTTCTTTTTTTCCCGAAGTTACAAAGATAATTTGCAGAGTTCCTTTAGTATTGTTATTTCTTATGCCTCAGCTTACTCAGCTAATTAACCTGTGTTGGTATTTGTACGGTATATTTTATTATTTTTTCAATATATTATTTATTATACCTAACGAGTTGTCTGTTAAAGTTTTTAAAATATAGTTTTAATAAATTTCATCATTTTTAATTTTTATAAAAAATTTAGAGACCGTATTACATATAATCAATTTATTTTAATTATATAAACACATAATATTCAGCATATATGTTTTTAACATATAATTATTACTCATATTAGCATGATTAATTTTTATTTTTCCAATTTTTTTTACAAAAAATCTTCTAAAAATTAAAAAACACTCCACTACCTAAAAATGTAATTTCAATAATAAGTATTTTAACATTAATTTTAGAAAATTAGTAATATTTATATTAATTATATAAAATTTGTATATTTGATCTTTTACGATTTCTTTAAAGGGTAGCTGATTCTAAGCTTACCTCTTTATACAATATTATGTAATTTTCTTTAGATTAACTTATTTTTATTATTTTAATCAACATTCTGGGCTGTTTCCCTCTTGACATCCAATCTTAGCACTGAATGTCTGTCTAAATAATTATTTAAAAAAATATTAATTGACAAGTTAACTTTTGTTATCACGCTACCTAATATAAAATAATTTATTTGTTCTACTTAAATAGATTTCGTGGAGAACCAGCTATCACTAAACTTGATAAGCCTTTCACCCCTAATAACAAATCATCCCAAAATATTGCAACATTTACGGGTTCAGCCTAACGCTTGTTCATTATTAGATCGTTTAGTTTCGGGTCAAATATTATAAACTATATTATTTTTATTATGCTTACGCTCGCTTATAATATTTACTTGCTAATCCATTATACAAAAGGTACAATAAAACATTGTTTTATTTGATTTATTACACTAAAATTCAGATATTAATATATAATAATATTATATTTCATTTATTTTTCGCAAGTTATTTTCTATAAAACTTAAATTTATAAGCAGTTATATTACATAATATATCAATCTTAAAGATTTACTTATTTTATAGTTGAGAATTACAGGACTTTCACCTTTTTTCGTATAATATTCAAATTATTTATTGTCAAATAGCACTGCTAATTATTTTCGATCATCTCTACAATAATTATCAATTGATTTTTACTTATTTGTATACTAAAATATTTTTATTCTACAATATATATATATATATATTAATATTTTAAAAAAAAAATTATTAAATTTTTTTAAATTTTTAAATATTAATATAATTTAAGTTTTAAACATCCTTCTAATGTATTTAATTTTAGCTAATTAATTAATTTAAAAATATAAAATATAAAATATAATTTTTTATTTTACTTACAGATTCTTCTACCAGTACCTTGTGTCAACTTAATTCAAATAACCTATATACTATTCAGACTCTTTCTTTTTTTTAATAATATTATTCATATTATTATTAAAAATGATAAAATTTGATTTTCTTAGGATTCAGAAAAAAAGAAAAATAAGCGTCTTTCTTGAATATATAAACTCTCCGAATGTGATGGGCGGTGTGTGCAAAATTATTGTAATAATTCGCCATAACATAATAATTTACGGTTACTAATGATTTCAACTTCATCAATTCAATTTCAGAAATGACTCTGCACTATGATAATTTTTTAAACTCTCTTAAAATTACTTTTTTGATATTTTTTGTTTTTATCTTTGTAATACGTGTGTGGCCCAATTTACTAGGATCGTGAGGACTTGACTTCAGTTTACTGCATTTTATATTTTTAATAAAATGTTAGTAAGATTGCGTTCGTTGGATAAACTTAATTATACACATCAAAGCACGAACTGACGACAGCCATGCAGTACCTTTTAAAAATTAATTTAATTAAAATTAAGTTAATTTTCTTACAAATTGGTAAGATTCTACGTGGATTATCGCATTAAACCACATATTCCACCATTCGTTATAATTCCCGCCAATTCTGTTAGCTTTGAGATTTGCAACTATACTCATCAGGTGGATTATTTCAACGTAAATAATATATTAACCATTATTCAGGGTGGAGATTACCAGGGTCTCTAATCCTGTTTATTCCCTCCACTTTCGTGTTTCAATGTCAGATTAAAAAAGCAAAATTCATTAGAACAATGGCAAAAATACTTAAATCAACTGCATTTTATCGCTTTTTAAATACTTTTTTTTACTTATTTTTAAACTCTAAAATATTAATTAACAAACATTACCATTTTATAAAAATTTAGTTTTGTATGTTTATATTTCACCTACACACCCTCTACACCCAATCATGCCGAATAACGCTCGTTGCTCAGGTATTACCGCGGCTGCTGGCACCTGTATTTGCCACAACTTCTTTCTGTACTTACCAACATTATTCTCGTACTTGGTCAAACTTTACAACTACTGTAGTCTTCTTCATTTCCGTTAAATCGATAGGTCATACTTTCGTACATTGCCTAATATTCTTCACTGCTGCCATAAGGCGGGATAGTTTCCATACCCCGTGTGGATGATTCTTCTCTCAAATCAACTAAAGATCATAAGCATAATTTAAATACTAATAACTTAAATTATATACCTAATCTTACCCAAAAAAACGTTATCCCTATATATATATATTATAAGTATTTAACTTACAAATAACTATTTCTATTAGCTTACTCACCACGACGCTAAGATTTATTTTAAAAAATAAGTTTTATAAAATCAATCTTACAACTTGCATGTGTTAGACGTTTAACTAGCGTTAACTCTAAGCCAAGATCGCACTCAATAATTTAAATACTAACTTTAATTCAAACTTTTTAATTAACTAAATTAAATAATTAAAAATATACTTCGCCCTTGCGGATATTATTTCTAATTTTTTAAAGTACTCATTTTAATAAAAATATTCTATTTTTTATTTATTAAAAAAAAAAATTAAATAATTCCCTTTTTTGGTTATAATATTAGGCGTAACTAAATAACATGCATTTATAATACAATTATTCATAATTGGCCTATCGTCTCCGGTCCTCTCGTACTGAGATTACTATAATTTTTTTTTTTTTTTGTACAGTAGATAGGGACCAAACTGTCTCACAACGTTTTGAACCCAGCTCACGTACCATTTTATTTGACGAACAGTCAAACCCTTTGCAGCGTATGCTCCACAAGGATATGATGAGCCGACATCGAGGTGCCAAACGATTTCTTCAATAGGAGCTCTCAAAAATCATTAGCCTGTTATCCCTAGCGTACCTTTTATTCGTTGATCGATTTTTTTAGCAAAATAAAAATTCGGTTCATTATGACTGGATTACTCCCTTAAATTACTTGTTTGTAATTTAATCAAACTTATTTTGATCATTCTTCTTTTTCTGTATAAAACTTAAAATAAATTTCATATTCACCTCCGGTACTTTTTAGGAGGCTGCCGCCCCAGCTAAACTATCTTTCTAAAAAAAAATAATACCATAAGTTATTGTTAACTAATAAAACAATAAAGTAGTTTTTCATTTACAAAATTTTTCCTACATATCTAAATTATTATCATATTTTGTTAAATTTTAGATAATAGTAAAGGTGCATAGGGTCTCTCCGTCTAGCTGTACATTAACGCATCTTCACGTCTAATTCAATTTCATAAAATCAATACTAGAGACAGTAGGGCAGTCGTTACACCATTCGTGCAGGACGGAACTTACCCGTCAAGGGATTTTGCTACCTTAGGACCGTTAGGATTACGGCCGCCGTTTATTGGGGCTTATTTATAAATAAAACATTTATAATTTTCACCTAACAACACCGGGCAGATGTCAGACTTTATACATCATATTTCTATTTAGCAAAGTCTTATGTTTTTGTTAAACAGTCGCTACCCTTATTTATATATACTATTAAGTTCTTTTTTTCCCGAAGTTACAAAGATAATTTGCAGAGTTCCTTTAGTATTGTTATTTCTTATGCCTCAGCTTACTCAGCTAATTAACCTGTGTTGGTATTTGTACGGTATATTTTATTATTTTTTCAATATATTATTTATTATACCTAACGAGTTGTCTGTTAAAGTTTTTAAAATATAGTTTTAATAAATTTCATCATTTTTAATTTTTATAAAAAATTTAGAGACCGTATTACATATAATCAATTTATTTTAATTATATAAACACATAATATTCAGCATATATGTTTTTAACATATAATTATTACTCATATTAGCATGATTAATTTTTATTTTTCCAATTTTTTTTACAAAAAATCTTCTAAAAATTAAAAAACACTCCACTACCTAAAAATGTAATTTCAATAATAAGTATTTTAACATTAATTTTAGAAAATTAGTAATATTTATATTAATTATATAAAATTTGTATATTTGATCTTTTACGATTTCTTTAAAGGGTAGCTGATTCTAAGCTTACCTCTTTATACAATATTATGTAATTTTCTTTAGATTAACTTATTTTTATTATTTTAATCAACATTCTGGGCTGTTTCCCTCTTGACATCCAATCTTAGCACTGAATGTCTGTCTAAATAATTATTTAAAAAAATATTAATTGACAAGTTAACTTTTGTTATCACGCTACCTAATATAAAATAATTTATTTGTTCTACTTAAATAGATTTCGTGGAGAACCAGCTATCACTAAACTTGATAAGCCTTTCACCCCTAATAACAAATCATCCCAAAATATTGCAACATTTACGGGTTCAGCCTAACGCTTGTTCATTATTAGATCGTTTAGTTTCGGGTCAAATATTATAAACTATATTATTTTTATTATGCTTACGCTCGCTTATAATATTTACTTGCTAATCCATTATACAAAAGGTACAATAAAACATTGTTTTATTTGATTTATTACACTAAAATTCAGATATTAATATATAATAATATTATATTTCATTTATTTTTCGCAAGTTATTTTCTATAAAACTTAAATTTATAAGCAGTTATATTACATAATATATCAATCTTAAAGATTTACTTATTTTATAGTTGAGAATTACAGGACTTTCACCTTTTTTCGTATAATATTCAAATTATTTATTGTCAAATAGCACTGCTAATTATTTTCGATCATCTCTACAATAATTATCAATTGATTTTTACTTATTTGTATACTAAAATATTTTTATTCTACAATATATATATATATATATTAATATTTTAAAAAAAAAATTATTAAATTTTTTTAAATTTTTAAATATTAATATAATTTAAGTTTTAAACATCCTTCTAATGTATTTAATTTTAGCTAATTAATTAATTTAAAAATATAAAATATAAAATATAATTTTTTATTTTACTTACAGATTCTTCTACCAGTACCTTGTGTCAACTTAATTCAAATAACCTATATACTATTCAGACTCTTTCTTTTTTTTAATAATATTATTCATATTATTATTAAAAATGATAAAATTTGATTTTCTTAGGATTCAGAAAAAAAGAAAAATAAGCGTCTTTCTTGAATATATAAACTCTCCGAATGTGATGGGCGGTGTGTGCAAAATTATTGTAATAATTCGCCATAACATAATAATTTACGGTTACTAATGATTTCAACTTCATCAATTCAATTTCAGAAATGACTCTGCACTATGATAATTTTTTAAACTCTCTTAAAATTACTTTTTTGATATTTTTTGTTTTTATCTTTGTAATACGTGTGTGGCCCAATTTACTAGGATCGTGAGGACTTGACTTCAGTTTACTGCATTTTATATTTTTAATAAAATGTTAGTAAGATTGCGTTCGTTGGATAAACTTAATTATACACATCAAAGCACGAACTGACGACAGCCATGCAGTACCTTTTAAAAATTAATTTAATTAAAATTAAGTTAATTTTCTTACAAATTGGTAAGATTCTACGTGGATTATCGCATTAAACCACATATTCCACCATTCGTTATAATTCCCGCCAATTCTGTTAGCTTTGAGATTTGCAACTATACTCATCAGGTGGATTATTTCAACGTAAATAATATATTAACCATTATTCAGGGTGGAGATTACCAGGGTCTCTAATCCTGTTTATTCCCTCCACTTTCGTGTTTCAATGTCAGATTAAAAAAGCAAAATTCATTAGAACAATGGCAAAAATACTTAAATCAACTGCATTTTATCGCTTTTTAAATACTTTTTTTTACTTATTTTTAAACTCTAAAATATTAATTAACAAACATTACCATTTTATAAAAATTTAGTTTTGTATGTTTATATTTCACCTACACACCCTCTACACCCAATCATGCCGAATAACGCTCGTTGCTCAGGTATTACCGCGGCTGCTGGCACCTGTATTTGCCACAACTTCTTTCTGTACTTACCAACATTATTCTCGTACTTGGTCAAACTTTACAACTACTGTAGTCTTCTTCATTTCCGTTAAATCGATAGGTCATACTTTCGTACATTGCCTAATATTCTTCACTGCTGCCATAAGGCGGGATAGTTTCCATACCCCGTGTGGATGATTCTTCTCTCAAATCAACTAAAGATCATAAGCATAATTTAAATACTAATAACTTAAATTATATACCTAATCTTACCCAAAAAAACGTTATCCCTATATATATATATTATAAGTATTTAACTTACAAATAACTATTTCTATTAGCTTACTCACCACGACGCTAAGATTTATTTTAAAAAATAAGTTTTATAAAAAAAATCTTGCAACTTGCATGTGTTAGACGTTTAACTAGCGTTAACTCTAAGCCAAGATCGCACTCAATAATTAAAATTCTTACTTTATAAAAAAAAAACATAGATATGTCACAGGAAGGAGTTGAACGCTTCCAGAATTCGGGGGATGAGCCCAATTCTACGCCGGTTTGTAACGTTTAAAATTATAGATATGTCACAGGAAGGAGTTGAACGCTTCCAGAATTCG